>OJPD01000057.1_pt1 | contig 89466 bp, 75 predicted proteins | sample 1598371 | NCBI WGS metagenome assembly OJPD01 (sample SAMN03922478, study PRJEB24848) | human gut metagenome | isolation source: stool sample | host: Homo sapiens | place: Germany | collected 2010-11
ACGAGATTGCCTCTTGTCTCGTGGGCTCGGAGATGTGTATAAGAGACAGGGGCGAATCCTTCGTCACTAGCACATAGCTGCCCCGGACGAGGGCGGCGTTGGGCAGGGCCAGAACGTCTTTGACGCTGGCGGTGGTGATCTTGGCCGAGGCATTCATGCCGGGCAGCAGATCGCCCATCTCGTCGATGCGGACGGTAACGGGATAGCTGGTGGAGCCGTTGGCAGTGGTGCCGGCCACGAGGATGCTGCTGATGGTGCCCTTATAGGTCTCGCCCGGGACGGCGTCGGCGGTGATCTCCACCTCCTGCCCGACCTTCAGAGAACGAATTTTCAGCTCGTCCACGTTGAGCTTCAGTTCCAGATAGCTCATATCGTAGATGGTGCAGAGGTTCTGCATGGCTGCGTCGTTGGCGCTGAGCTTATCGCCGGCTTTGACCTTTTTGTCCACGATGGTGCCGCTGATGGGCGCATCGATGGTGTAGTGGCTGATGTTCCGCTCTGCCGAAGACATCCGCAGCTCGGCGGAGCGGAGATTGTCGGCGGCGTTCTGGGCCTGCTTGTCCAGATCCTTGCCGGTGATGCGGAGGAGCACGTCGTCCTGACGGACGGTGCTGCCCTCCCTGACGCAAAGCTCGGACACGGTGCCGGAGGCAGCGGCCACGACGGTCTCCTCGCGCTGGTAGGCAAAATGGGCCGAGTTGAGGGAGCTGACGCCGTTCACCTGCGCCACTGCGGCCTGCGCGGTGGTCAGGCTGCCCGTGTTGGGCACCGCGATGGTGACGGTGCAGGTCATGAGGCTGGCGTCACCGGAGGGGTCTGCACCCGATACCGAGCGGATGGTGCCGTTCAGCACCTCAAAGGTGGTGTCCGGCATGACCTGTGCGGCCTGACCGACGGCGAAGCTCTGGGCCTCGGCGGCGGGGAAATCCACGGCCAGCAGCATCACAGAGGTGTCGCGGACGGTGGCAACGGTCTGACCGGCCTGCACCGCATCGCCAGCGGCCACGGCAAAGGAGCTGACCTCGCCGCTGATCTTCGTGCGGACGTTCCGGGCGTCGGCAGCGTCATCGTAGCTGCGCTGGGCCTGAGACACCGAAAGCTGTGCGCTCTCGAGGTCTCCCTCCACATCCGAGCTGTCGATGACGTAGAGGACATCGCCCTTCTGGATGGTGTCGCCCAGTTCGAAGTCAGCGGTGAGCACCGTGCCGGTGACGAGGGACTTGACGGTGTAGGAATCGGCGGCATTGATGGTGCCGCTGCCGTCGTAGACGTTCACGATGTCGCGGCGTCCCAGCGCCTCCTGCACATACGCCATGTCTGCCGATGCACTGCGGCTCCTGCGGGGGATGACCACCACCGCCAGCACCGCCACGGCCACGACCGCCGCGATGCAGCGCTTTTTGTGGGTCCGGATAAAGTGGAGCACCTTATTTTCCCCGCCGGTGTTCTCCTGCGGAGAGGCGTCCTGTGTCTTTTTGTTGAAACCTAGCATGAAAAGCCTGACCTCCTGTGATTTTTTCCTGTAGACCTGTGATAAAGAAGAATGCATTCCTCCTGCGTTCATCGCTCTGCGCCCTTCCCGCCGCACCCGCAAAAATCATCCCATCTGCGAGTTCCTGCTCCGGGTCAGCTGCGCAAATCAATGTCATGATACCATCTTATAAAACGGACTACAAGGAAGATTTCCTGCACGATTTGCAACTTTTTTGAAAATTTTTCCACTGTCCTGAATATCCCGGGAAATAAAAGCTCCCACCCGGGGCAGATCCTCCGGGCGGGAGCCTTGCTGTTTTTTTACGTCTGCTTACAGACAGCCGCATGGCAGGCGGAACAGGCTCATCTTGCAGGAAATGAAAAACAGGAAGCTCCCGCCGGGGAACTCCCTGTTGTACATATCGTAGAGGTTACCGCAGTATCCCATAGTTTTTCTCCGCCACCGGTTCGCACCACTCGTTAGAGGTGCCTTCGCCGGGCACTTCCACTGCCAGATGAGAGAACCAGCAATCGGGTGCAGCACCGTGCCAGTGCTTGACCTCCGGGGGAATGTTCACCACATCGCCCGGATGCAGCTCCTGCGGCGCTTTGCCCCATTCCTGATAGTAGCCCCGGCCTGCCACGCAGACAAGGATCTGCCCGCCGCCCTTTGCAGCATGGTGGATGTGCCAGTTGTTCCGGCAGCCCGGCTCAAAGGTAACGTTGTAAATGCCAACCTGTGCGGTGGACAGGGGTGCCAGATAGCTTTTTCCGCTGAAATATTGTGCAAAACCGTCGTTGGGCGCGCCGATGGGGAACACCATTTCACTCTGGTGCTGTGCTTTGGCATCCTCTGCAGCGTCCTCTGCCCAGACTTCCTTGGCCATGCGGAAAGCCGCCCACGCCTTGGGCCAACCCGCATAAAACGCCGCATGGGTCAGGATCTCTGCAATCTCAGTCCGGGTAATACCGTTGTTTTTCGCTGCCGTCAGGTGATACCGAAACGAGGAGTCCGTCAGTCCCTGCGCCATCAGTGCTACCACCGTCACAAGGCTGCGGTCCCGGAGGGAGAGTTTATCCTCTCGGCTCCACACCTGCCCGAATAGTACCTCATCGTTAAGTTCTGCAAATTTTGGTGCAAATTCGCCCAGAGCATCCCGCCCTGCTGTCTGTTTCACTGCCATTATACGTTCCTCCCCATCTCGTAAGCCTGTGCCATTGCAGAGGTGTTTCGCACCGCACCCGGCTCGTAAACACCACCTGCTACAAGGACTCCCTTTTCCACGGCACCTTCCACACAGTCTGCATAGCCCCGGAAACAGGCCAGCGTAGTGTCCGCAGAGGCTTTTTCCTCGTCTGCCATGGTGGTGATGTAGTAAAATTCCTTGTCTTTGACCTCAAGCCACCGTGCCACGGTACGGTCGATCACTGCCTTCAACTTTGTTCCCGGCATCCTGCGCTCCACGCAGAAATTCGTCGCATAGAATATCAGAGTTGCCGCCCTTCCGGGGACTGCCAGACAAAATCAATACCTTCTTGCTCATAGGGACCTCCTTGACAGCAGAGTGCATCCGCATTATGATGTTGATAAAGTTTGATTTTATCATACAACTTAAAGCGCACTTTAAGTCAAGGGCTTTTTGAAAAAACGGAGGTTTCAGATGATCTATACCGTAGGTGAAATGGCACAAAAGCTGGGCGTACCTGCCTCCACCCTGCGCTACTACGACAAAGAAGGGTTACTTCCCTTTGTGGAGCGTTCCTCCGGCGGCATTCGGATGTTCCGGGAAAACGACTTCGAGTGGCTGCAGGTCATCCGCTGCATGAAAAACGCCGGAATGTCCATCAAAGATATCCGGCAGTATATCGAACTTGCCATGCAGGGAGACGACACCATTGACACCCGGCTGGAAATGTTCCGGCATCAGCGCGAGGTGCTCACCCAACAGATCCAGCAGTTACAGCACACACTGGAAACTGTGGAATACAAGTGCTGGTTCTATGAAACCGCCAAAGCCGCTGGGACGGTGGATGTCCCCGGTGCGATGACCGATGCGGATGTGCCGGAGCAGTTCCGTGCCATCCGACAGGAGCTGCGGGGACAGAAGATGCCGAGTGGCGAAAAATAAGAAATGCCGTTCCAGTTGCTTTTGGAACGGCATTTCTCTTAATCTTCTAACCCATGGCTCCCGGTTACGTTTTTCAAATATTCCTCCGGGTCACCATTCAAAATCAAATCGGCATAGCCAAGCGGATCATTGTAGATGAGGTAATCCAATTCCGACCTCTGTGCTATAGTCACGTCCAGCGCATTCTCGACCCCGGTGCAGTCGATGGAGATCATTCTCCCATCCCGGAGCAGCAGTTCCACGCACCCGGTGTCCATGTTGAACTTGCAGGCTCTTGCATCGTACTTCATGTTTGTGTCCTTTCTGCCTTACGGCACCTTTACAGTTGTGACCTTTGTGATACGGTCTTTCTTCTGATAAGGTTTTGGACACACCGCGGTCTGGAACGAGCCGGAATTGTCATTTCCGAAGAAAACAAAAAATCCGAACCCTTCTCCTATCGAGAAAAGGTTCGGATTTTCATTGTTTGGTGCGGATAAGAGGACTTGAACCTCCACCGAGTTGCCCCGATTAGAACCTGAATCTAACGCGTCTGCCAATTCCGCCATATCCGCATATTCTGTTTTTGTTCGTGGCCGTTCGGCTCGGAACGATAGTTATTATACCACAGAAAGCCGCAAAGTCAAGCATTTTTTCAAAAAAGTTTTTGCAATCTTTCCTGTATATTTTATCTCACGTCCCTGCGCACAAAAAGCAGACATCCGCCCCGGTGATGCCTGCTTCCGGGGTGGATGCCTGCCCGCTCACGCCGTTTTCTTTTGCAGTTTTTTCCGAATTTTCTCACACGCCCCAGAACAGCCAGAGGCTCCCCGCCCCCACAAGGACGGCCGCCAGCGTGAAGGGCACGCCGATGCGCAGAAAGTCGCTGGTGCGGACGCGCTCGCCGTTTTTGCGGAGGATGCCGATGGCCGCAATGTTGGCCGACGCGCCGATGGGGGTCAGGTTGCCGCCCAGCGTCGCGCCGGTGAGCAGACCGAAATAGAACAGCTCCGGCTCGATGCCTGCGCCGCCGTTCATGAGAGCGGCGACCCCCTGCACCACCGGCAGCATGGCCGCCACATAGGGGATGTTGTCGATGAAAGCCGACAGCCCCACCGACGCCGCCACCAGCAGGAGATAGAGCCGCAGCGGCTCGTCTCCGGCGGCGGAGTGGAACAGCCGGGCCGCCGCATCGATGACGCCCGCCTTGCTCACTCCTTCCAGCAGGATGAAGAGGCTGAACAAGAGCAGCAGGGTGTCGTAGTCCAGTGCCCGGGCCGTCTCGCCCAGCGGGGTCAGCGAGCGGCTGCGCCAGCAGGCCCGGGCCACCCCGAAGAGGCAGAGCCCCATACAGACAAGGCCGCTGCGGAGGGTGTAGAGCAGATGCAGCACGCCGCCGGACGGCTCAGGCAGGAAGGACGCCGCGATGAGCAGCCCCACCGTCAGCAGGAGCAGAGCCGTGGGCACATCGTCCTCCACCTTTGTTTCCACCTCCACATGGACAGGCTGGCGCTGGTCGCGGAAGAGCCAGAACAGCACTCCCAGCGAGGCCAGCGCCCCCAGCTCCACGCTCCAGAAGATGCCGGGCCGGCCCTCCATCCAGAAGAAGTCGAAGAAGTTCATCCCCGCAAAGCCGCCCAGCAGGATGCTCGTGGTGTCCCCCACCAGCGTGGCTGCGCCCTGCAAATTGGAGGACACCGCGATGGCGATGAGCACCGGCACCGGCGAGATGCGCAGCCGTCGGGCGATGGCAAGCCCCACCGGGGCCACCATCAGGACAGTGGCCACATTGTCCACGAACGCGCTGATGAACCCCGCCAGCAGGGCCAGCACCGACACGGCCCACCGGACATCCGGCATATGGGCGATCAGCTCCTCGGCCAGCCGGGCGGGCATTTTGCTCTGGATAAAAAGAAAGACCGTGCCCATCATTCCTGCCATCATCAGCAGAACATTGAAGTCCACGGCCCGGGCGGCGTCCGCCAGCGTGAAATCGTACACGCCCAGCTTCCCCAGCAGCAGGAACGTCCCCGCGCCGCCCAGCGCGACCCAAGGACGGTACTGCTGCACCACCAGCATCAAAATATAAAACAGGACGAACAGGATCAGCGCCAGTGTCATTTCGTCTCCTCCGCAGGCTCCAGCGGCTTAGCGTCTTCCTCGATCATCCGATAGCCCACGCCCAGCTCGTTGAGGATGTAGGTGTTGCTGCCCGGGCGGCTGCCCAGCTTTTTGCGGATATTGGCCATATTCACCTGCAGCTTCTTGGTGCTGCTGGCGTCCGTGTCGCCCCAGATGGCCCGGACGATGGCCGCATAGGTCATCACACGCCCGGCGTGTTCGGACAGGAAGGCCACGATGTTGTATTCCGTCTGGGTCAGGCGCACCTCCTGCCCGTCCACGAACACCTTGCGGCGCTCGTAGTTGATGGTGAGGCCCTGCGCGCTGAACACCCCGCCGGGCAGGCTGCCGCCGCCATAGCGGTTCACCCGCAGCGCAGCCCGCACCCGGGCCAGCAGCTCACCGGTGCCGAAGGGCTTGGTGATGTAGTCGTTGGCGCCGAGGTCGAGGGCCTCGATCTTATCCCGCTCGGTGGTACGGGCCGACAGCACGATGATGGGGGTCAGATACTTCTGACGGATGGAGCGGATGGCATCCAGACCATCCCGGTCGGGCAGGCCAAGGTCAAGGATGACGAGGTCGGGGTTGTAGGAGATGAACATGGTCATGCCCATCATGCAGGTCTGGGCCACCAGCGCCTGATAGCCGTTGGTCTCCAGCAGGGTCTGGATGAAGCTGCAGATGTTCGCCTCATCCTCGATGATAAGTACCTTGAATTTATTATTGCTCATCCTCTGTTTCCTCCGTATCCACTTCTTCCGTTTCCAGCCAGAACCGGATGGTCGTGCCCTCACCGGGCGTGCTCTCGGCTTTGATCTCGCCGCCATGGGCCTTGATGATGGCCGCACACACCGACAGCCCGATGCCCATGCCGTGCCTGCCGCTCGACGAGGTATCCTGCGCCAGCGTCGTACCGCTGAAAAGCCTCTTCAGCTGTTCTTTCGGGATGCCGCAGCCGTTGTCGATGACCTCGAACACCGCCCGCCGCCCCAGTGTGAACACCCGCAGCGTCAGGTGGGTCATCCCCTCTGCGTGGAGCACGGCATTTTCCAGCAGATTGGTCAGCACCTGCTGGATGAGCATGGAATCCATCGGGATGACGATGAAGTCATCCGGCAGCTTCACCTCCACCGGCACGCCGGGGTGGAGCTTCTGGAACCGCACCAGCACGGTATCCACCAGCTCTTCCAGCACCGTAGGGGTCTTCTGGATGGCGACGCCGTCGGCGTCGATGCGGGTGACGGAGAGCAGATTCTCCACCATCCGGTTGAGCCACTGGGCGTCGGCGCAGGCCTCGGAGAGGAGCTTGACCTTCTGCTCCCGGCCCAGCGAGTCGTAGTTGTCGATGACGGTCGAGCAGGCCCCGTAGATGGACGTCAGCGGGGTGCGCAGGTCGTGGGAGACTGCCCGCAGGAGGTTGGCCCGCATCTTTTCGGTCTCACTCTCCATCCGCAGCTGCTCCTGCTTTTTGATGCGGGTGGTGAGGGTGCTGGTCATGAAGGACACCACCAGCATCACCACGCCCGAAAAGATGTTCTCCGGGATGGTGAAGTTGAAGGCAAAATAGGGCGTGCGAAACGCAAAGTTGACCGCCAGCACGCTGGTGATGGAGGCTGCAACGCCCCACCAGTAGCCGTCGGTGTACATCGAGACGAAGAACACCGCCAGCAGGAACACCATCGAGGCCACGCCGTCGATGCGTCCGCTGATGAACTGGATGAGCGTCATGCAGGCGAATGCACCGATGAGCGCCGCCAGAAACACCCAAATATCCCGCTTGCGGAGCATCTGCTTCATCGTTGTCCCCTCCCGATCTATATTCGGTCTTACCATAAAATTATACCACAAATATATTAAAGATACAGCAAAGGGTGGCTGTTTTCTGCCCCCTGAATTGACAAACTCCGGGCCGGGGTACATAATAAAGTCATCCGCTGCAGAAAAGGAGTAGAACGTATATGCTGTATTTTGAAAATGATTACTGCGAGGGCGCGCATCCGGCCATCCTCCAGAAGCTGACCGAGACCAACTTCGAGAAAGTGTCCGGCTACGGCACCGACCCCTACTGTGCCAGCGCAAAGGAGAAGATCCGCGCCGCCTGCGCCTGCCCCGAGGCAGATGTGTCCTTCATCTCGGGCGGCACCCAGACCAACGCCATCGTCATTGCCTCCCTGCTCCACCGCTGGGAGGGCGTGCTCGCCGCCGCCACCGGCCATGTGGCCGGGCATGAGGCCGGTGCCATCGAGTTCACCGGCCACAAGGTCATCGGCCTGCCCCAGAAGAACGGCAAGCTGGACGCCGCCGATGTAGAGGACTTCTGCAAGATCTTCTACGCCGACGCGAACCACGACCACATGGTCTTCCCCGGCATGGTCTACATCTCTCACCCCTCCGAGTACGGCACGCTGTACACGAAGGCCGAGCTGGAAGCCCTGTCCGCCGTCTGCCATGCCTACCGTATGCCCCTCTTCGTGGACGGCGCACGTCTGGGCTACGCACTGGCCAGCGAGGGCACCGATATGACGCTGGCCGACCTCGCCAAGCTGACCGATGTGTTCTACATCGGCGGCACCAAGGTGGGCGCACTCTGCGGCGAGGCCGTGGTCTTCCCCCACGGCGCACCGGCCCACTTCATGACGATGGTAAAGCAGCAGGGCGCTCTGCTGGCCAAGGGCCGCCTCATGGGCATCCAGTTCGACGTCCTCTTTACCGACGACCTCTACACCCGCATCAGCCGCAACGCCATCGAGACGGCCAATGCCCTCAAGAAGGGCCTCACCGCAAAGGGCTACCGCTTCTTCATGGACTCCCCCACCAACCAGATCTTCGTCGTGCTGGAAAACGCACAGCTGGCCGCGCTGGAGGGCAAGGCCAAGTTCGGCTTCTGGGAAAAGTTCGACGACAGCCACACCGTCGTCCGCATCGCCACCAGTTGGGCCACCCGGATGGAAGAAGTCGAGGAGCTTATCGCTCTGATGTAAGGAAGGAACGCTCTATGGGCTTTTTTGACAGGCTCTTCGGCAGCAGGGCGGAGGCGGCGGAAGAGACGCGGTTCTCCGGCGAAAAGATGGTCGTCAAAGCGCCCATCGACGGCATCGTCCTCCCGCTGGAGCAGCTGCCCGACGAGACCTTCGCTGCGGCCATCCTCGGCCCCGGCTGCGGCATCGAGCCGACCGGTGACACGGTCTTTGCTCCCTTCGACGGCAGAGTCGTCTCAGTGGCCTCCACCCTCCATGCCATCGGGCTGGAAAGCGATGAGGGCATCGAGCTGCTCATCCACATCGGGATGGACACCATCACCCTCCGGGGCAGCGGCTTCACCCTCCTCGTCCAAGAGGGCCAGACCGTCAGGGCGGGCACGCCCCTGCTGCGGGTAGACCTCGACGTCATCCGCGCCGCCGGGCTTTCCACCGAGAGCGCCGTCATCGTGACCAACGCCGACGACCTACCGGCACTCCATCTCACCGCAGGCGGCATCGTCTCCACCGGCACGCCGCTGTTCAAATTCGAGTAAGATACAAAAAAGACATCTGCCGCCGGCGGATGTCTTTTTCGTTATGCTCATGCTTTTTCGGGCTTATACTGCAGGACCCGCTCGGAGACGAGGCCGTTGAAGAACTGGATGAAGGGTCCGAGGCAGAACGCGCAGATGAGGGTGCCCAGACCCACAAGACCGCCCAGGAGCCAGCAGAGCAGGGCGCAGAAGGCGTCGGTGAAGACGCGGCAGCCGAAGTACTGGAAGTGCGTGTAGTCCCGCAGACCCAGCGAGAGGTAATCGTAGGGCGCGATGCCGAGGTCAGCCGTCTGGTAGAGAGACGCGCCCAGCGCCGTCACAAGGACGGCCAGCACTACCCACACCAGCTGTTCCGGCAGGGACGCTGCCGGGCCGAAGGCCGCGGCAATGGGGTCGTAGAAGAAGGTTATGATGAACCCCATACCGATGCCGTTGACGAAGGTGCCAAGGCCGATGTACTTGCGCCCGAACCAGAATTCCAGCGCAAAGAAGAGGATGTTGGTGGCGACGTTCTGCACGCCCAGCGAGATGCCCAGCAGCTCGGCGAGGCGCATATTCAGTGCGCTGATGGAGTCGTTGCCGAGATGGGACTGCTTGAAGAGGGCGATGCCCAGACCAATAATGACAATGCCCACCACCATGCCCACGATGCGGCGGGTGGTCGGCTTTTGGGTGGTCGAAATGCTCATGAAACGGCCTCCTGATTTATTTTTCTCTATTATAACGCTGCAGGAGGGTCGGCGCAATCAATATTGCACAATTATCTGCTTCCTTGTGGAAAACTCATTGTCTCAAGTCTTCTTCCAGTCGGGCCTTGTCCAGCCCCTCGCCGATGACGATGAGCACCTGCTGTCCCTGCGGGATGGGTGCAGCCGTCAGACCGGCTGCGGTGGCGTTCAGCTCATACCACTGGCCGCCGTCCTCCACAAAGCCCTTCACCCGGAGGACCCTGCCGCAGGCGGGGTCGGTGAAGAGGGACGGGATATTCCGTTCCAGACGGGCACGGGACAGGCCCAGTTCGAGGAAGTAGGCCGAGGCAAAGGCGTCGTGCTCCTCAAAATGGAGCTTTTCGCAGCTGGCCTGCCGGTAGCCACACCCCGCGATGCGGGCCATGTCGTCAGTCGTCAAATCGGCCCAGTCCTTTGCAAGGATCTCCTCCGGGCCGAACTTCCGGGAGCACTTGCAGGCCTCCAGCGCACGGGCCAGATGGGCCTTTGCTCCCTCCTTCTGCCCGTCCGTGGCCAGCTGGCAGCGGCTCAGCAGGACCTTGCCCGCCCATGCGCTCTCGGAGGCGAGGATATATTCCGCCTGCGGCGAGAGGGTCTCAGGCAGCAGAGCGTCCACGATGGCGATGACATTCCCCAGCTGATACCAGCGGTCCAGCGGCTCGTCCCGCAGCACGTCGAAGAACTCGTCCACGTCGAAGATGCCGCTAGGTTCCACGACGACCCGTTCAAAGCCCCGCATGGCCATCGAGATGAGCTTCGTCCGCATCCGGCGCTGATGGGTGTCGCAGTCGCAGCCGCCGCTGATGGTCTCGACCTCGACCCCCACCGCCTCCAGATCCTGAAGCAGCATGGCGTCCACATTCACCGCGCCGAAGTCGTTTTCCAGCACGCAGACCCGGACGCCCTGCCCGGCCCACCACGCTGCATATCTGCGCAGGAAGGTAGTCTTTCCTGCCCCGAGAAATCCCGTGATCAAATCTACCTGTACCATATTCCGTCCCTCCGTCGGTTTCTTTTTCCGCTGTCAGTATAAGCGAACGAGGCCGGATTGTCAAACAGAGGAAAAGGCCCTTTCCCGCCGTGGAAAAGGGCCTTTTTGCCGCAATGCTCCGATGTTACAGAAATTCGACGCTGCCGTCCTCGATGTGATACATCGCACCGACGACCCGCAGGCCTGTTTCCTCCTCGATGTTGTGGATGCACAGGCTCTTTTCGATCTCCTGCACACTGTGCCGGACGTTGAGGCAGCTGGCCTTGTAGGGGTCGGTCTCCTCTCCGATGGCCTTCTTGATCTCGTCCGTGATGTAGCGGATATAGCCGGACGACTCGTGGTGGATGGCCGCATCCACCGCGCCGCAGTGGGTATGGCCCAGCACCACCACCAGCCGACAGCCCAGATGACCTGCCGCGTACTCGATGCTGCCCAGCTGGTGGTCGTCGATGACATTGCCCGCCAGCCGGATGACGAACAGCTCCCCGATGCCTGCCGAGAAAATGTTCTCCGGGATGACCCGGGAGTCTGAGCAGGTGACGATGATGGCGTAGGGCGACTGGCCCTTGGCCCATGTGGACATCCGGATGCGGCGGGAAATATCGCCGCTCCCGTTCTCCGCGTTCAGGTATTTCAGGTTGCCCGCTGCCAGCTTGTAGATGGCATCGGCCGCGGTGCAGACAAAGTTCTCACGCATTGCAGCAGCCTCCTTGGGAAAAAGTGGTAAAAAGTATCCTGCAAAAATGCCCGGCCGTCCAACGAAGGGCAGCCGGGCGGAAATTCAGTTGATCAGAAGTGGATGACGCCGAGGATCAGACCAGCGACGAGGCAGATGATGGAAACACCCCACTGCCAGCCGAAGCAGTACTTGATGTGGTCCTTGATCTCGACACCGGCCAGACCGATGCCCAGATAGGTAGCGGGAGCCACCGGGCTGATGAAGGTAGCGCAGTTGCGGCAGACGACCATTGCGATGGCGATGTGAGCCGGGTTGACGCCGAACTGGTTGCCGACGCTGACCAGAACGGGCAGCAGGCCGTAGAAGTAGGAGTCGGTATCGAACAGCAGAGCCAGAGGCACGCTCAGGATGCCGATGATGATGGGCAGGAAACGGCCCAGAGAGGTCGGGATGAAGCTTGCCATGACGACTGCCATCTTCTCCATGATGCCGCTCTTGCTCAGAACACCGAGGAAGACACCGGCGCACAGGATGGTGGAAGCCATGCTCAGACCAGCGGAGGCGTGGCTCTTGATGATGGAGTTGTGCAGCTTCTTGCCGCGGTAGTTGACCAGAATGCCCAGAGCGCAGCCGACCATGAAGACGTAGTAAGAGGGGAAGATGTCCAGAACCAGCACGATGATGACGGCCAGAGTCAGGATGACGTTGAAGATGAAGTTCTGGGGACGAGCCAGAGTCTCGTCCTTCTTGCCCTCGTCGGAGTCGTCGTACTTGCCGGCGTCCTCAGCAGCGATGGCATCGCCGAGCTTTGCGATGCGCTTCTTCTCCTGCAGGCCCCAGAAGATGGCAGTACCGACAGCCAGCACCAAGCCGACGATCTGCATGGGCATGAGCTGGAACCACAGGTCGTTCGGCTCCATCTCGATGACGCTTGCGGCGCGCATGGTGGGGCCGCCCCAGGGCATCAGGTTCATGACGCCCATTGCGGTGACGCAGATGAGCAGCAGGGTCTCACGGCGCATGTGCAGGCGCTTGTAGACGGGCAGCATGGCGGGGATGGTGATGAGGAAGGTGGAAGCGCCGCCGCCGTCCAGATGGCCGATGATGGCGATGAGGCAGGTCATCAGGGCAACGCCGACGACGTTGTTGCCGACCTTCTTCATCAGCGCACCGATGATCTTGTCGAACATGCCAGCATCGGTCATGACGCCGAAGAACAGGACGGAGAAGATGAACAGGACGGCAGTGCCGTGGACGCCCTTGACGCCCTCCTTGATAAAGCCGGCCATTTCATCCAGCGTGAAAGCACCGGTCGCCACCAGAATGGCTGCGGTGATGGTCGAGACACTGACGAATGCCAGTGCAGGGACCGTGACATTGCGCAGCAGCAGGACGATGACCGCAATCACCGTTGCAAAGCCGAGCAGAGCGAGAATCGTATCACTCATGGGTTTGTACTTCCTTTCCTTTTTCGTATACTGGGGATGCATTCTGTTTTGTCATCCAGAATCATTCCCGTTCGTTATGGTTTCAGTATACCGGCCCAAACTTAAACGCCAAAGCGCCTTGCGTTACGGTTTGTTAAGGAATCTCTTAATATCCTGTAAGATTCCGTATGGAAGGTTGGATACAATAAAACCTCTTCTCCCCCGGAAGGTTCTCCCAAAGGGAGAGCCTTTGCGCGCAGCCCTCATTCCTTCCTGCTGCTCCGTATCTGGGCCAGCAGGGTGGACGCCGACACGGGCTTGACGATATAGCCGTCGATGACGCCGTGGCTGCGGGCGTCCACGATCTCCCGGGTAGGCGAGTTGGTCATGACGATGCGGGTCATGCCGGGGTAGCGGCCCCGGATGGCCATGCAGAAGTCCACGCCGCTGCTGCCGGCAAGGCTCTCGTCGATGGCGAGGACGTCGAAAGGCTGCTGCTCCAGCAGCTGGCGCAGCTCGCCCCGGCGGGAACAGGTGGACACACTCAGGCCCAAGGCGCTGAGGTCTTTGTCCAGCAGGTCGAGGACCTTGTTGTTGTCGTCCGCCGCAAGGATGCGCAGCTTGCTGTCCACACCCCACTGCAGCTGTTCCCGCTCCTGCTGCTGTTCCAGCACCGGCAGGTAGACGTAGAAGGTCGTGCCCTCGCCGATGGTGCTCTCGGCCCGGATGTGGCCCCGGTGGGTGCGGATGATCTGATCCGCCAGAGCAAGGCCGAGGCCGGTGCCCTCGCCGGTCTTTTTGGTGGTGAAGAACGGCTCAAAGATGTGCTGCATCGTCTCCTTGTCCATGCCGCAGCCGGTGTCGGTGACACTGAGGCAAACGTAGTTGGGCCACTCTTCCGAGATCTTTTCTTCCGGGAAGAGGGCCTCAAGCTCCCTGCGGGGCACGACACTGCCCCGGATGGTCAGCTTTCCGCCCTCGGCGCCGATGGCGTGGATGGCGTTGATGCTGATGTTCAGCAGCACCTGCTGCAGCTGGGTCGCATTGCCCAGAACGCATTCGCCGCTCAGCTCATTTTCCTCCTTCAACTCCACGTTCTTCGGGCAGTTGGTCTCCACCAGCTTCCTCGTCCGATGGAGCAGTCCCTCCACCGACACGGCGTCGTAGACCGTCTCCACGTTTTTCCGGCTCATGGAGGAGATCTGTTTCACGACCTCCTGCGCCTTCTGGGCCGCCTCGCTGATCTCCATTGCGTTGTCGTAGATCTCGCTGCCCGGGTCGGCGTCGGCCATGATGAGGTCGGCATAGCCGGTGATGGGGGTGAGGAAGTTGTTGAACTCGTGGGCGATGCCGCCGGTAAGGGTGCCCATCATCTGCAGCCGCTGCCCATGGGCCAGCGATTCCTCGCTGCGGTGCAGCTCTTCGAGGGTCTGGTTCAGGGTCTTCAGGTCGCTGATCTCGGTCGCGCTCCGGCGGTCACGCTCCTGCAGACGGAACATCTGGAACATGAAGAGCACCAGCACCAGTGCCACGCCGCCAAAGATGAACACCACCTTCACAAAGCTCTGCTGTACCGGCTCGTAGAGGTCGTCATAATCCACCACGGCGCTGACGATCCAGAAGCTGTCCCCTACCTTCAGATGGCGGAAGGCGCTTATTTTATGCACCCGGGGCAGGCTCGGGTCGGTCCACCAGTAGGAGTAGTAATCCAGCGTGCCGGCTTCCTCCTCCTGCTGGGCGCGCAGCAGCTCGCTCAGGCTGCTCAGGTCCAGCGTCCGGTCCTTATTATAGATGCGCTGGCGGCCCTCCACGACCTTGATGCCCCACTGGACGGCCTCGGGGTGCATGACCACAAGATTGTCGTCGTTCTTTATCATGATGTAACCGTTGGTGCCGACGTGGATCTCCGAGATGAGCTGCTGGTACATGACCGTAGCGTCCACCACGAGGCAGACGGTCTTCTCCCCCGCCTGTTTTTTCATCACAAGATAGTGTTCATCCCCGCTGTGGTACTGCCAGTAGGAGATCTTCTCTGTCCGGGTGATAAGGACATCACAGACCGCGCTGAGTTCATAGCAGCTGTAGACGACCTCGCCGTTGCTGTTTTCCAGCCAGACGTCCCGGATGGTGTCGCTCCGGGCCACGGTGGGGCGGAGACCTGCATCCGCCGCCACCTTTTCGGCGATGGAGTCCAGTCGGTCAGCGTATTCCTCCAGCAGGACGCGGATGCTGTCGGCGGTGCTCTGCACCACCAGCTCCATCTGCCGCGTCTGGCTGGTCATCAGGGCGGTGCGGTAGTCCTGCCACACCGCCCCCACCACAAGGGCCAGCGCGGCCACCGTCACGATGCCGATGGCCAGCGGCACCCACAGGGCGCGCAGGGTCTGGAGCCATGTCTTTTTCGGGGCAGTTTTCTCCTTCATTTCATATCCTCCTTTGGGGCGGTCTTGCTCTTCCTGTCTAAAAATGTTATAATTTTATCTATGTAAGCGTAAGCAGAATCAACCGTTCCGGTCAGAAAAGTACAGGGAGTTATCATGTCGTATCATGTTCTTATTGTAGACGATGATCCAGCAATTTGCAAACTTTTATCGAAAGTTATGATCAGCAACGAGATGGACCCTCTCGTCGTCAACAGCGGCGCGGCTGCGCTGGACGTCATTGCGCGGCAGAGCGGCACGCTGGATATGATCCTGATGGACATCACGCTGGGAGACATGGAGGGCTTCGACGTCATTCAGACCATCCGGCGCAACGGCGTCACCACGCCGGTCATCATCATCAGCGGCCGCAACGAGGATTATGATTTCATGTACGGCCTGTCTCTGGGCGCAGACGACTATGTGACCAAGCCCTTCCGCCCCCAGATCTTAGGCGCGAAGGTCAAAGCCCTTATCCGCCGCAGCAAGAGCTTCTCACAGGAGAACAGCCAGCAGATCAGCTGCGGCCCCTTCCTCTGCGACACCACCACCATGCGCTTTTACAAAAACAACGTGGAGCTGAACCTTTCGGAGAAGGAGCGCAGCCTGCTCCTCCTCTTTGTCCGCCACCCGCAGCAGGTGTTCACCAAGGATATGATCTACGAGCAGATCTGGGGCAACCTCATCGCTGTGGACGACAACGCTATCATGGTCTACATCAACCGTCTGCGCAGCAAGATCGAGGACAACGCCCGCACCCCCCAGCATATCATCACCATCCGGGGCGTGGGCTACCGGTTCGTGCCGTAAGAGCATCCTTTTTTCAAAAACAAAAAAGAAGAGCAGCCAGCTGCGCGCGGTGCAGCTGGCTGCTCTTTGGTTTTATGCCGGTATAAAACACAAAACCTTGAAAAAGGAGAATCGCATGAAGTTTGTGTGCGTATCCAGACGCAAAAACGGGGGTGAGAAGAGCGAAGGAATATCCGTGAATCCATTCCGAAGCGTGGTTGGCAAGCCACAAACCCGTTTTTACGCCATATCACTCAATCTTCGCGGAAAGAGAAAGGCTTGACTTCGCGGACGACATCCATGACGGTGCCGTCGCGGGCTTCGATGATGCCCACGATGCGGTCGCCGAACTGGACCTTCTCCGGCTCGCCGACGATGGAGTAGGCGATGTCGCGCAGCTCCTCGATGGTCTTCAGAGGCACGCAGTCAGCGGCCTTCAGAGCCTCCAGCAGGTCAGGACGGCGGGGGTTGACGGCCACGCCGTAGTCGGTGACGACGATGTCAACGCTCTCGCCCGGGGTGGTGACGGTGGTCACGTCGGTGCAGATGGCGGGGATGCGGCCCTGCAGCAGAGGAGCGATGACGATGGTGCACTTTGCACCCTGTGCGGTATCGGGATGGCCGCCCTGTGCGCCGGTGATGATGCCATCGGAACCGACGACGACGTTGCAGTTGAAGTGGGTATCAACTTCCAGAGAGGCCAGAATGACGTAATCCAGCTTGTTGACGAACGCGCCCTTGTTCATCGGGCTTGCGTACTCGCCAGCAGAGATGGGGAAGTGGTTGGGGTTGGTGCGGACATTGTTGACCGCGTCGAGGTCAAAGTCCTGCGTATCCACCAGCTTGCGGGCCAGACCGCGGTCCAGCAGCTCGCACATGGGCTTGGTCAGGCCGCCGACACCCAGACCCATATGGATGTTCTTCTCCTCCATGATCTTGGACAGAGAGATGGTGGAGGCGATGGATGCGCCGCCCACGCCGGTCTGATAGGAGAAGCCGTCCTTGAAGTAGGGGGTGTTTGCAACGACCTGCGTGCAGTACTCGGCCATCAGGATCTTGCGCTGATCGGTGGTGGGCTTGGCCGCGCCGGTGGCGATCTTCTCGGGGATGCCGATCTGATCCACGACGCAGACGTAATCCACCTTGGTCTGGTTGATCTCTGCGGGGTAGTTGGGGTAGTCCACGAGGCAATCGGTGACAGCGACGACATAGTCAGCCATCTCAGCGTCCACGTAAGCATAGCTCAGGACGCCGCAGTTGGTCTTGCCGCCCATGCCGGAGCAGTTGCCGTACTCATCGCAGGAGGGTGCGCCGATGAAAGCGATGTCCACATGGGTCTCGCCGGTCTCAATGGCGCGGACGCGGCCGCCGTGGCTGCGCATGGTGGCCAGCCCCTTCAGCTTGCCGTGAGAAATGGCATCGCCGATCTTGCCGCGGACGCCGGAGGACTCGATATTGACGATGGTACCATCCTCGATCATGGGGACGAGGGCGTCATGGGCTTTGCCCAGAGAGCTTGCGCTCAGGGTGATGTTCTTGAAGCCCATCTTGTGGATCTCCTCCATCACCATGCAGACCACGAGGTCGCCCTCGCGGAAGTGGTGGTGGAAGGAAACGGTCATGCCGTCGTGGGCGTTGCACTTGACGAGGGCCTCGTGGATGTTCTGGACCATCTTATCGTGGTCGTTGCGCATCACGGGGGTGACTTTCGGGCTGGCCTTCTGGAAGGCCTTGCCGTCTTTATAATTGTTGCCCTGAAAGACCTCTTTGCCGGTGCGCTCGAGGATCTCTTCGGGAATTTCTCTGCCTACTGCGTTCAACATAATTACAAATCCCCCTTATACACGCCGGATGCCTTTGCCAGATCGATGGTGCGCTTTGCACCGTCGTAGAAGGCGATGTCGATCATCTTGCCATCCACGGTGAAGACGCCGATGCCCAGAGCCTTCTTGGAGTCGATCTCCTTGACGACCTTCTCGGCGAAGATGATGTCCTTCTGGGTGGGAGTAAAGATCTCATGCACGATGGGGATCTGACGAGGATTGATGATGGACTTGCCATCGAAGCCCATCAGGTGGATGTTCTCCACGTCCTTGCGGAAGCCATCCATATCCTTCAGGTCGGTGTAAACGGTGTCGAAGCACTGCACACCGGCGGCGCGGGCGGCAATGATCATCTGCTGGCGGGCACCCATCAGCTCGATGCCAGTGCCGGTGATGTGGGTCTGCAGATCCTTGGTGTAGTCGCCGCCGGACAGTGCAATGCCGAACAGGCGCTCGTCAGACTCGCAGATCTCCAGAGCGTTCATGACGCCGCGGGCAGACTCCAGTGCGGCGATGATCAGCACCTCGCCCTCGGGACGGCCATAGGTCTTCTCGTCCTCGGCGATGGCAGCAGCCACACGGCGGACATCCTCGGCGTGCTCGGTCTTGGGGATGCGGATGGAGTCGCAGCCGCCGGCCACACAGGCGCGGATGTCTTCCCGCCAGTAGGGGGTGTCCAGACCGTTGATGCGGACGACCCGCTCTGCACCGCGGTAATCCACGGTCTTCAGGGCGTGGTACAGGCTGAAGCGGGCCACATCCTTCTGGTTCTCAGCGACAGCATCCTCGAGGTCCAGCATCAGGGAATCGGCCTTATAGATGTACGGATCCTTGATGAGGCCGGGCTTCTGCGCATTCAGGAACATCATCGTGCGGCGCAGGCGCTTTTTGTTCGGATTATTCATCGAATGGCACCTCCCCAGGGCAGATCCTCATACTGGTCAACAGAGCGATAAACAGCGCCCTCGATGCGGGCCTTCAGGGTGCAGTCCAGTGCGCCCTTGTCCACGATGGTGATGCGGACGTTATCGATGTCCAGATTCTTCAGGGTCTCCAGCGCGACCTTGCGCAGCTGGTTGCCGTACTGGTGGATGACGGAGCTTTCGAGGGAGAAATCGATCTTGCCCTCGCCCGGCTCCACGGTCACCATGCAGTCGCTGGATTCCAGAGTACCAGCCGTGGCTGCTTTCTTGATCTCCATGCTTTTTTCCTCCTTGGCAGGTGGTTTCTTCATTCATTATACCGTTCTTGCGGGGCGGCGCTCTTCCGCACCGCTCCTGATGGTTCTATCATAATCGGACAATCTTACAAAAGGCATAGCTTCCGTCTTAATATTCGTTAAGAATCGCCAAAAATTTCTCTTGTACACAAGATTTATTCCATTTGGTCATGGAAGCCTTGCATTTTCTCTTCCGCTTCACCCGTTTTCCTGTACGGAATGTCATCCGGCCGGGTAGTGCAAAACAGGCAAAACCACTGGCTGTGCGTTTTGCCTGCTGCGGAAAAATCCTTTTTTACACGGGGCTGAAGCCCTTACCGATGATCTCGCTGGAATTTTCTATCATGATAAAGGCCGTCGGCTCCTGCTGGCGGATGAAGTTGCGCAGGCGGATGGCCTGACTGCGCCGCATGGTGGTCATGATGACCGTCTTGTGGGCGTCAGAGTACGCGCCGCGCGCTTCAAAGGTGGTCGCGCTCCGGTTCAAATCGTGGATGATAAAGTCGCAGATGGCCTGTGGGTGCTCACACACGATGTTGAAGCACTTGCAGAGGTTCATATTCTCGATGACGTTATCCACCACCATCGACTTGGCCACCAGACCCATGATGGAGAACAGACCGGTGGAGGGGCCGTACATTGCAAACGAGAGGCCCACAGCCGCCACATCCGCTGCCATCAGGGCAGAACCGATGTTCATGCTGGTGTACTTTTTCAGAATCATGGCGACGACATCCGTGCCGCCCGAGGATGCGCCGACGTTGAACAGGATCGCCGAACCGACAGCCGGGAGCATAATGGCAAATACCAGCTCCAGCATAGGCTGGTCGGTCAGAGTACCGTGCATCGGCACCAGAACGTCCAGTGCCTGCAAGCTCACCGACATAACGATGGTCGCATAAACGGTGCGGATGCCGACGCTCTTGCCCAGAAAGATGAAGCCCAGCACCAGCAGCGCGTAGTTAGCAGCGGTGGTGAAGGTACTTGCCGAGCAGTGGAGCAGCTGGCTGAACACGGTGGAAAAGCCGGTCACGCCGCCGAAGGCAAAGTGGTTTGGGAATTTGAAAAAGTAGATGCCGATGCCCATGATCCAGATGCTGACCGTGATGAGACCATACTCAGCCAGCGTCCGAATCCAAGGATTTTTGATTTCTTTTATTGTTGACGCCATAGTCTGATTTTTTGCCGCCTTCCAGCTCACATGGGGCCAAGGTGGATCGCCTGTGCGATCATCAGCAGCACAGAACCGACGGCCAGCCAGATGAGGAACAGCTTCCACATGAACTTCATCCAACGGTCATAGGGAATGTTCACAGCGCTGATGATACCCATCAGAGCGGTGGAAGTGGGCAGGACGTAGTTGCAGAAGCCGTCGCCGAAGTTGAAGGAAAGAATTGCGGTCTGACGGGTAACGCCCACGAGGTCGGCCAGAGGTGCCAGAATGGGAATGACAGCTGCGGCCTGACCGCTGCCGGAAGTCAGGAAGACGTTGATAATGGTGTTTGCCAGCAGCATGGCGGGTCCGAGCAGGATGGTGGGGACGAAGTTCAGGCCGTTTGCCAGTGCGTGGACAACGGTATCGGTGATGTGACCGGCGTTCATGATGCTGCTGATCGCCTGTGCCATGCCGATGATGAAGGCAGCGCCCAGCATCTTCTTGCAGCCCTCAAGGAACTCTTTGGAAATCGCGGAGGGGCCAAAGCCGCCCAGCACGCCTTCGATGACAGCCAGTGCGAGGAAGACAGATGCAGTCTCAGACATATCCCAGTCGAGCTTGATGCCGCCGTAGACGATGAGGATAAGGGATGCGAAGAAGACCAGCATGATGAGGATCTTGCGGGCGTCCAGCTTGCCGAAGGAGTCGAGGTCAGCAGCATTGCGGAACTCGCTGGTCTTGTCGATCTCGTACATGGGGCTGAGTTCGGGATGCTTCTGGATCTTCAGCGCGTAGCGGATGAGGTAGATGTTCGTGATAACATAGAACACAGCAAAGCAGATAAAGCGGTATCCCACGCCGGAATACAGCGGCAGACCGGCAATTTTCTGAGCCACGATGGTGGTGTTGATGTTCAGAGGGCCAGTGGAGAAACCGATAGCGCCGCCCAGCAGGATGATGGATGCACCGGTGATGGAGTCCAGACCCATCGCAAAAGCCATCATGACCATGATCGGTGCAAAGGCAATGAACAGGTTGACGCCCTGCGTGGTGCAGATGAGGCCGAACACCAGCGTCAGGATAGGCAGGAACAGATAGACGCGGGTGGAGAAGATCTTTGCCATCTTGGCAACCACGGCGTGGAGTGCGCCGGTCTTGGTCAGGATGTGGAAGGCACCGCCTGCGAACATGATGACCAGCATCAGATCAATGCGCTTGATGAAGGCTTTGACGATGTACAGAGGAATTTCGAGCGGGTTGACGGGAGTCTTATCAATGTAGTTGAAATCGTTGGGGTCGATGACCTTAATGCCTGCTTCGTTCTCGAAGCGGGTGTAGGAGCCTGCCGGGATGATCCAGGTCAGCAGGACCGCAAACAGGATGATGATGCCGATGATGACGAAGGTATGCGGCATCTTGAATTGCTTCTTTTTCGTTTCCATAGTTTTCTCCTCTCTTTTGACGCGCCAAAGCGTCAGCTCTGGCCGTGCAGTTCTTTGGCCAGATTCTCATGGAACTCCTTCTTGATGGCTTCCAGCTTTTCCGGGTTCTCAATGAGCTGTGCGCCCGTCAGAGCCAGAATCTTTGCGCCGTAGACCACCGCATTGTGGGCCGCTTCGGTTTTGCCGGCATCCAGATACTCCTGCGAGTGAGCTGCTGCACCCTCCGGGACAAAGGCCACGCGGATGCAGGTGCCGGGCACATGGCGCATCACGTTGCCGAAGTCGGTGGAGCCGGTCTTCTGGCGGGCCGGACGGATGCAGGGAGCTTTGACCTTCTCGGCCTGCTCCATCACCAGTTCGTTGAGGGACAGCACCGGGATCTTGTTGTCGAGGCTCTTTTCCTCGATGATCTCCACTTCCGTCTCTGTCATCATGGCCGCACCCTGCAATACCTTCTTGACGCGGGCCACCACGCCGTCCAGCTCCGTGCGGTTGTAGGAGCGGACATACATACTCGCTTCTGCATAGCCGGGCACCACATTTGCCGCCGTGCCGCCGCAGTTGACGATGGTGTAGTGCATCCGAACGTCCGAGGGAACATGCTCCCGCAGGAACTCGACGCCCTGACAAGCCAGAATCAGGCCGTCCAGTGCGCTGCGACCTTTTTCGGGCTTGAGCGCTGCGTGAGAGCAGACACCGTGGTAGATGATTTTGAGCTTGTTGAGTGCCAGCGACTTGACATCCACCTGCGTAGCCGGGCCGCCGTGCATCATGAGCGCCACATCCAGCTCCTCAAAGGTGCAGCCGTTTTCCAGCATCACGACCTTGCCGCTGATGGTCTCTTCAGCAGGTGTGCCGTAGACCGTGATGGTATACGGTGCGTCGATGGCTGCATCTTTCAGCGCCTTGGCTGCGCCCAGAATGGCTGGCCCCTGCATATGGTGACCGCAGGCGTGGCCCAGACCGGCCAGAGCGTCGTACTCGCAGAGCAGGCCGATGTTCGGGCCGCCCTCGCCGTGCTTCCAGACGGCACGGAACGCCGTCTTCATGCCAGCAATACCACGCTCCACAGTGAAGCCTTCTTTTTCCAGCCAGCCGGTCAGGGTCTCAAATGCATGAAACTCCTGCTGACCCACTTCCGGGTGGTCGAAGAAGTCGTCTGCCATTGCAGTCAGGGCAGCTGCGCTCTGCTCAACGCTTCGCTCCAGTTTTTCCTCCAACATAATAAGCACCTCCATTTTTGGTACTTTCAGTTTACCAAATCGGAGGCGCTTTGTACATTTTGAAAAAATTATATCTTCATTTTGGAATTCTTATGTTCAGTTTATCAGAACTCCAAATACTCCTCTGCTGCATCCTTCATCTGCATGATCATAGCTCGCATGGGTTTGGTCAGCTCCACATCCTGACGGTAGGCCACCACAACATTCTGTCCATACTTGGAACTATCGATGGTGTAGTATTTCACCGGCTTCGGATAGTGGATGTTCTTCTGATAGCCCTGCCGGATAAAGCCCACACCCAGACCCTCGGCCACCAGCTGTGCGCCAAGCTCCATATTGCGTACCACCCGGATGCGTCCCGGCTTGACCTTGTAATCTTTCAGGATCTTCTCTTCCACCCGCCGGGCGCTCTGCATCTCGGTGTTCAGAAATATCGTCTCGCCGCTCAGAAGGTGCGGGTCAAGGAAGTCGAGCTTTGAGCCTTCGACGGGAACCGCCTTTTCGTTCAGCGGATGGTCTCCGGACACCATCAGCAGAAAATCTTCCATGCCCAGTGGGATAGTCTCCATCTCGGACGTTACATCGCTCTGGCTCAGCACCACAAGGTCAAGCTCCCGGTTTTTCAGCATGATGGTCAAATCGGCCAGATTTCCTTCCCGGATGACCACATCCACCTGCGGCCACTCCCGCTCGTACACCGACAGCACCGCAGGCAGAAACCAGATGGCGCGCCGCTGTGCGATACCGATACGCACTTGCCCGGCACTCTCCTGCTCCGTCTGCCGCATCACCGCCTCGAACTGCCGCTCCAGCTCCAGCATCTGAGAAGCCTTTTCCACATACTGCTTGCCCAGCCACGTCAGCTCGAATTTCCGGCCATTCCGCTCGAACAGCGGCGCACCCAGATTCTTTTCCACATTATTGATGTACAGGCTCAGTGCGGGCTGCGAGATATACAGCCGCTCCGAGGCGCGGGTCAGGCTCTTGCACTCCGCAAGGGTGCAGACGTACTTTTGCTCCTTTAAGTCCATTCGATTCCAGCCTCCTCACCAAATAACGACACTTTTCTTATTATAGCACATTTGAGCGCAAACAAAAAAGCCCACCTGCATCATTCCTCTCCGAGCAATGACACAGATGTGCTTGTCCTGCTGATTATTTTTTATGCATGATTGAAGCCCTTGCCGAACACCTCGGTGGTGCTGAGCATCGAGATGAAGGCGTTGAGGTTCTCTTTGTGGATAAAGGCCTGTAGCTGCAGGGCCTCGCGGTGGGTAAGGGTGGTATAGATCATGTAGTGGGGGCGGTCGGTGTAGGCACCGTAGCAGGGGGTGTAGGTGGCACCGCGCACCAACTTGCGCATGACGAAGTCACAGATGGGGTCCTTGTCGTCACAGATGATGAGGATGGCCTTGCACATCTTCATCTGTTCCAGCACCGCATCGACGACAAGGCTCTTCACCGTCAGGCCCACGAAGGAGTAGAGGGCGGTGTAGAGGTCGAACACGAAGCAGGCTGCCAGTACCATGGCAAGGTCGGTGATGAAGAGGGCCTCGCCGGTGTTCTGCATATGGGTATATTTTTTCAGGATAAGGGCGATGACATCGGTGCCGCCGGAGGAGGCGCCCACATTGAAGAGCAGTGCCGACGCGATGGCAGGCAGGGCGATGGCGAAAACCAGATCCAGCATGGGCTGGTCGGACAGGGGGCCGCTGAGGGGGACATATTTTTCGAACACAGCCAGCTCCACATTCATAACGACGGTGGCCCAGCCGGTGCTGATGGCAAAATTCCTGCCGAGAAAGATCCAGCCCAGAACGAGCAGGATGACGTTTGCCCACGACGAGAAGGCCGAGGCCGACAGGGGGGTGAGCTTTGCCACAAGGGCTGCGCCGCCGGTCACGCCGCCGAAGACGAAGTTGTTGGGGAACTTGAAGAAGTATACGCCGATGGTCATGATGCTGATGCTCAGGGTGATGATGATGTACCTGCTGATGGTCTGCAAAAGTTTCTCCCGCGTGCTGATCTCCATTTGACTGTTTCCTTTCGCCGTCCGCACGGCTTCCTTTTTCTTACACCAAAGGGCCGAAAATGTGCCCGCTGCTTGTGCTATTGTAACACCACCCACCGCCCTGTTCAAGAGGTAAAACACCGCAGCACAAAAAACCGCCCGCTCTGGTCTTCCCCAAAGCGGGCGGTGGTCGGAACTTCCGGGAGCCTTACAGCTTCTTGCCGGTCAGCATCTCGTAGGCTTCCTCATATTTGGCGATGGTCTTGTCGATGACGTCCTGCGGCAGGTCGTAATCGCTGTCGGGGTTGGCCTTGAGCCAGTTGCGGACGAACTGCTTGTCGAAGGAGGGCTGGCCGTGGCCTGCCTCGTAGCCCTCCAGCGGCCAGAAGCGGGAGGAATCGGGGGTCAGCATCTCGTCGCCGAGGATGACATTGCCGTCCTCGTCCAGACCGAACTCGAACTTGGTATCGGCGATGATGATGCCGCGGGAGAGGGCGTACTCGGCGCACTTCTTATACAGGGCGATGGTGTAGTCGCGCAGCTTGGTGGCGTACTCCTCGCCGTGGCCGGGGAACTGCTTTTCCAGCACATCGATGCTCTGCTCGTAGGAGATATTCTCGTCGTGATCGCCGATCTCGGCCTTGGTGGAGGGGGTGTAGATCGGCTCGGGCAGCTTCTCGGACTCCTGCAGGCCCTCGGGCAGCTGGATGCCGCAGACCTTGCCGGTCTTCTGGTAGCTGGCCCAGCCGCTGCCTGTGATGTAGCCGCGGACGATGCACTCGACGGGCAGCATGGTCAGCTTGCGGCACATCATGCTGCGGCCCTCGTACTGGGGCTGCTGGAAGAACTCCGGCATCTCCTTCACGTCCACGCTCAGCATATGGTTGGGCAGCAGGTCGCGGGTGTAGTCGAACCAGAACTTGCTCATCTGGGTGAGCACCTTGCCCTTGTTGGTGACTTTATTCTTTAAGATAACATCAAATGCAGAGATGCGGTCGGTGGCGACCATGATGAGGCTGTCGCCGTTGTCGTAGATCTCGCGGACCTTGCCTTCCTTGATGGGCTTGAACTCAGTCATAGCAAAACTCTCCATTTCCCTTATTCCGTAGGTATCTTTTCGTCATTGGGGAAAACCTCTCAGTCTCGCTATCGCTCGACAGCTCCCCTATCGAGGGGAGCCTCTGGCGAAGAGATAAGGCTTTGCGGAATGCCAAGGCCTCCCCTCGTTAGGGGAGGTGGCACGCCACAGGCGTGACGGAGAGGTTGTCCATTCATTACACTATAATCTTACCATAGGAATTGTCCGTTGGGAAGAAACAGATAGGAGAGAAATGGGCCGATTTTTGGTTTTTTCTCGTGAAAAGTGCTAAAATCCAGCTTATTTTTTCGTCGTTTTGACGATAAAAGTCGTACTTTCGCCCTTCTTCTCCCCCTGTGAAGCGCCGTCATTGACGGAATTTGTGAAAACGTGTATCATGTACGGTAGTATTTTTTTCAACAATCTGTCTTCTAAGGAGCTTTGCCCATGCGCCCTCTCATTATCGCCCATCGCGGCGCGTCCCATCTGGCCCCCGAAAACACGCTGACGTCCTTCCGTCTGGCCAAGACGCTGGGCGCAGACGGCTTCGAGTGCGACGTCCAGCTTACCAAGGACCGTCACCTCGTGGTGGCCCATGACTACTTCACCGACCTCAAGGCCGGTGTCCACGGCAACATCCCGGACATGACCTTCGACGAGCTGCGGAAGCTGGATTTCGGCAGCTGGAAAGGCCCCGAGTACGCAGGTGAGCAGATTCCCACCCTCGAAGAGGTGCTGGAAGTCGCGCAGGGCTTCCAGATGATCCACATCGAACTGAAGCCCTACTTCGACCGGGACGAGGAGATCGCAGACCGGGTCATCGACGCCGTCCTCGACGCGGGACTGGAAGAAAAGGCCGTCATCACGGCCTTCGAGTACGGCGCTCTCCGCCGGGTGAAGGAGCGGATGCCCCAGATGGCCATCTGTGCCATGACCTCCAGCCCCGAGTCCCAGCTCGTCCAGCCCGCCACCTTCTGGGAAAAGCTGGGCCTCAAGAAGACCGACCCTCTCGCAGAGAAGCTTTCCAGCCCGCAGGCCGTCAGCGAAGCGGCAGCCCTGCTGGAAGACCCCAACAGCCTCGACGAGGAGAACAGCATCCTTCTTTATTATCTGAAAGACCGCCTCGATTTCCTCTACTCCATCTTCCCCGGCATGAATCTGGCCCAGATCTTACAGCAGTATTACTACCAAACGGATTTCGTGGATTACGTCGCACAGTTCAGCTTTCCGGTGGACTACATCGGGCCGGAGTACCACGCCTTTTTCCGGGACAAAGACCTGATCTCCAACGCCCACGCCCACGGCTTCAAGGTCGCGCCGTGGCCAGTGGGCAATGACAGCCGGGATGACCTGCGCCAGCTGTTCCGGCTCGACCCGGAACTCGTGGTCACAAACAAGCCCGAAGTCGCCATCGCCATCCTGACAGGGCTGGGCCGGTGGGACTAGGCGCAAAAGAGGGTTGACAGCCCTCTTTTTTTGGTCCATAATAGTCCTGTATCAAACAGTTTTATGTGAAACAGTTCGGCCTCCGAACATTCACAGCTCTGCCATATAACGAACAGAAGGATGATAACTATGTGTAAAGAAATCGAGCCTTGCTGCACTCCTGTCGCACCGCCTTGGGAGACTCCGCAGGTCATCCCGGCCCAGCTGCGCCGGGTGAACAATCTCATCTTCCGCAGGATCGGCCAGATCTCCCGCGCCAACGGCGTGGAGGCCGTGACCCCCATGCACGGCTGGATCATGGAGTACCTCTACCGGAACTCTGACACCCCCGTATTCCAGCGGGACATCGAGCGGGAGTTCTCCATTACCCGCTCCACCGTCACCAATATTTTACAGCTCATGGAGCGCAAGGGCTACATCGCCCGTCAGAGCGTCGCGCAGGACGCCCGCCTCAAGCAGCTGGTGCTCACCGAAAAGGGCCGCCAGTTCCACGAAAATACCATGCTCGCCCTCCACCAGACCGACGAATACGTCGCCAGCCTGCTGACGGAAGAAGAGAACACCGAGCTGCTGCGGCTGCTGAATAAACTATATCTGGGCTTGAAGTGAAACAAATATGAACTTTTTCCGAAACTTTGAAAAAAGCATTGACATTAAAATTGTTTTGTATAAAATTGTTCCGTACCAAACAATTATTCAAAGGAGGTTCCACAGATGATAAAAAAGCTTGTGTCTCATCTGGGCGAGTATAAGCGCGCCGCGATCCTGACACCGATGTTTTCCGCGCTGGAAGCCGTCATGGACATCCTGCTGCCCACCATCATGGCCTTCATCATCGACCTTGGCATTGCAAAGGGCGATATGAACGCCATCCTCAAGTATGGCCTGCTCACCTTCGCAGTGGCGGCCATCGCTCTGCTGCTGGGCATTCTGGCGGGCAAGTATGCCGCCGAGTCATCCACCGGCTTCGCCGGCAACCTGCGCGATGCGATGTACGAGAACATCCAGCACTACTCCTTCTCCAACATCGACAAATTCTCCACCGCCGGCCTCGTCACCCGCATGACCACCGACGTAACCAACTTACAGAACGCCTTCCAGATGATGGAGCGTATGTGTGTGCGCGCCCCGGTCCATCTGGTGTTCGCCCTCATCATGGCCTTTTCCATCGGCGGCCCGCTGACTCTCATCTTCGTGGTGGCTATCGCCTTCCTTCTGGCTGTACTGGCCAGCATCATGGTGCCCACCTTCAAGATCTTCGACCGGGTCTTCAAGAACTACGACAACCTGAACGCCTCGGTGCAGGAGAATGTCTCTGCCATCCGCGTGGTCAAGAGCTTCGTCCGCGAGGGCTTTGAGAACGAGAAGTACACCAAGGCCTGCGAGGGTCTGTATCAGCAGTTCGTCAACGCCGAGAGCCGCCTGAGCTTCAACAACCCCGCCATGCTGACGGCCATCTATGGCTGCAATATCGCCCTGAGCTGGTTCGGCGCAAAGTACATCCTCCACGGCGCACTGACCACCGGCCAGCTGAACGCCCTGTTCGGCTACATCATGAACATCCTGATGGCCCTGATGATGCTGAGCATGGCTTTCGTCATGATCTCCATGTCCGCTGCCTCCGCCAAGCGTATCGTCGAGGTCCTGGACGAAAAGACCGACCTGCCCCCGGCCAAGGCCCCGGTGCAGGAGGTCAAGGACGGCAGCATCCGCTTCGACCATGTCTCCTTCAAGTATAAGCATGGTGCAGGCCAGCCCGTCCTGAACGACGTCACCTTCGACATCCGGCCCGGCGAGACGCTGGGCATCATCGGCGGCACCGGCAGCGCAAAGTCCAGTCTGGTGCAGCTCATCCCCCGCTTGTACGACGCCGAAAGCGGCACCGTCAGCGTGGGCGGCGTGGATGTCCGGGACTACGACCTCAATGTCCTCCGTCGGGAGGTCTCCATGGTGCTCCAGAAGAACGTCCTGTTCTCCGGCACCATCCTCGACAACCTCCGCTGGGGCAACGAGAACGCCAGCGAGGAAGAGTGCATCCGGATGGCCAAGCTGGCCTGCGCCGATGAGTTCATTGAGCGCTTCCCGGACAAGTACAATACTTGGATCGAGCAGGGCGGCTCCAACGTGTCCGGCGGCCAGAAGCAGCGCCTGACCATCGCCCGCGCCCTGCTGCGCAAGCCGAAGATCCTGATCCTCGACGACTCCACCAGCGCCGTGGATACCGCCACCGACGCAAAGATCCGGAAGGCGTTCCGGGAGGAGATCCCCGGCACCACCAAGATCATCATCGCACAGCGCATCTCCTCGGTGCAGGATGCCGACCGCATCCTTGTGCTGGACAATGGCCAGATCAACGGTCTGGGCACCCACGAGGAGCTGCTGAAGACCAACATGATCTATCAGGAAGTCTACAGCAGCCAGACACAGGGCGGCAGCGGCGACTTCGACAAGCAGGGAGGTGAGCAGTAATGGCAGAACAGAAAGCAAAGGTCGTCCACGGCCCCGGCCCCCGCGGCATGGGAGGCCCGCGTCCGAAGGTCGAAAACCCGGGCAGACTGCTCAAGCGCATCATGGCTGAGGTGTTCCAGCACTATCTGCCCCACTGCATCCTCGTGCTCATCTGCATCGTGGTCAGCGCACTGGCCAACGTGCAGGCCAGCCTGTTCCTCCAGACCCTCATCGACGACTATATCATCCCCATGACCCAGCAGCAGGATCCCAGCTTTGCGCCGCTGGCCGGTGCACTGATGCGGGTGGGCTGCATCTATGTGGTGGGCATCCTCGCCGCATGGCTCAATGCCCGCATCATGGTCAACGTCACGCAGGGCACCCTGCGCAACCTGCGCATCCAGCTCTTCACCCACATGGAGAGCCTGCCCATCCGCTACTTTGACACCCATCCCCACGGCGACATCATGTCCGTCTACACCAACGACGTGGATACCCTCCGCCAGATGCTCAGCCAGAGCATCCCCCAGCTGGTATCCAGCGCCATCACCATCGTTTCCGTCTTTGCCAGTATGTGTATGCTGAGCTGGCAGCTCACCATCGTCACCATGCTGATGGTGGCCCTGATGATGTTCTGCTCCAAGAAGATCACCCAGCAGAGCGGCAAGTTCTTCATCGCCCAGCAGCGCGACCTCGGCAAGGTGAACGGCTACATCGAAGAGATGATGGAGGGCCAGAAGGTCGTCAAGGTCTTTACCCACGAGCAGAAGACCCTCGAGGGCTTCCGCGAGCTGAACGATAAGCTCAAGGACAGCGCCAAGCAGGCCAACAGCTTTGCCAACATCATCATGCCCGTCACTGCCCAGCTGGGCAACATCAGCTATGCCATCTGCGCTCTGGCGGGCGCAGCCATGGCCGTCAGCGGCATCGGCAGCGTGACGCTGGGCACCGTCATGGCCTTCCTCGCCCTGAACAAGAGCTTCAATATGCCCATCAGTCAGGTATCCATGCAGGCCAACAGTATCATCATGGCGCTGGCCGGTGCAGAGCGCATCTTCAAGATGATGGATGAACCCAGCGAGGCCGACGAGGGCTATGTCACCCTCGTCAACGCCAAGTATGATAAGAACGACGCCCTCGTGGAGACCAGCGAACGCACCGGTATCTGGGCGTGGAAGCACCCCCACCACGACGGCACCACCACCTACCACAAGCTGGAGGGCGACATCACCTTCACCGACGTCGATTTCGGCTATCTGCCGGACAAGACTGTCCTCCATGACATCAACCTCTATGGCCGTCCGGGCCAGAAGATCGCCTTTGTCGGCTCCACCGGTGCCGGCAAGACCACCATCACCAACCTCATCAACCGCTTCTACGACATTCAGGACGGCAAGATCCGGTACGACGGCATCAACATCCAGAAGATCCGGAAATCCGACCTCCGCCGCTCTCTGGGCATCGTGCTGCAGGACACCCACCTGTTCACCGGCACGGTCATGGAGAACATCCGCTATGGTCGGCTGGATGCCTCTGATGAGGAGTGCATCGCCGCCGCCCGTCTGGCCAACGCCGATGGCTTTATCAAGCGTCTGCCCGACGGCTACAACACCATGCTGACCGGCGACGGCGCAAACCTGTCACAGGGCCAGCGTCAGCTGCTGGCCATCGCCCGCGCAGCGGTCGCTGACCCGCCGGTGCTCATCCTCGACGAGGCTACTTCTTCCATCGACACCCGCACCGAGGCTCTGGTGCAGCGCGGCATGGACGGCCTCATGTATGGCCGCACCAGCTTCGTCATCGCCCACCGCCTCTCCACCGTCCGCAACGCGGACTGCATCGTGGTGCTCGAGCAGGGCCGCATCATTGAACGCGGCAGCCACGACGAGCTGATCGCCAAGAAGGGCAAGTATTACCAGCTCTACACCGGCAATCTGGCCGAAAACTAAGCGCACTACCACAAAAGCCGCCGTGCAGCTTTTCACAGCTGTACAGCGGCTTTTCTTGTGTTTCGTCGAATTCTAATGGAACCCGGGTTGCGGCTCCCAGCGTCTGCTTCGCTACCGCTCGCATCCTGCTGGCCGCGGCCCCAACAACTCCTCCCTGTTTCCGCCACTGGCGGCGGTCGTCGTCGTTGCAAGTGGCTTGGCGGATGGTTCAAGGCCGGTAAGCACTGATCCCCGCAAAACAGAAGCCCCGCGGTACTGCAATACCGTGGGGCTTCTGTTTGCTGAGTTTTAGGTGAGCACATGGAATACTCATCCGTTCCTTTATGGTTTTATTATATGCTGTCTCTGCAAAAAAGTCAAGTGCTTCGCATTTTTATCAGTTCAGATCGTGCTTTTTGCAGAGCTTCTTGCTTACCCAGTACATCCCGGCCCAGATGGCGATGGCGAGGATAAGGTACACCGGGTTCCGCAGCGAGCTGACCAGCGACTGGCCGAAGAGGGCCATCATTGCCACCATCACGGCCTTGCCGACCAGAAGGGTGAGCAGATAGCGCTTCTCGTCAAAATCCGAGATCCCGAAAGCCAGATGCAGAAACGCTGTGGGCGTGAAGGGCAGGACCGCCAGCATGAAGAGGGTGGCGGTGTCCACATGGCTGACCCACTGCTGGGCCTTTTTCAACTTTTCGGAGCGGGAGGCCAGCTTCCAGAAAAAGCGCTTGACCACCCGCCGCCAGAACAGGAACACCACCGTGCCTCCGGCAGCGACGCCGACCCAGCTGTAGACAAAGCCCAACAGCCCGCCGTGGGCTGCGACGTTGAGGGCCACGATGGCGATGAGAGGCAGCGGCGGGAAGATGGACTCCACCATCGCCAGAAGGATAGGTGCCACCGGCCCCAGCCCCTCAAAGCTGTCCAGCAATGTCTCCCAGAATTCCAGCGTACCCAGCTGATGTATCCCATCGATGAACATCGTTCCCATCGTGCCCGTACCCTTCCTTTCGCTTCCGCCCATTATTGAGTCATAGTATATCCATCATCTATGACCGGGAGATGAACAAAATCTGAGCAATTTTGCCATTTTACAGCCTCATCTCTCCTATAACAACGAAACAGGCCCTCGTTTTCCTGCACGATATTTTCTTTTTCAAGTGTTCTGGGCCGCTTCGGCGGCCTGCTTTTCGGCCTTGATGCGCTGGCGTTCCAGATACTGGGCGCGCTGCCTTTTCCAGTTGGCCAGAGAGGCATCGTCCGGCATCTGGATGCAGCGGGCGAAGGCCCAGTGCAGGCCGTCCCGGCGGGACATCCGGTATTTCTGGAACACGCCCCGGCCTGCCTCGCCGCCCTTGCCCGCACAGATGGGGCACTGGGACAGGGTATACCAGCCGCTGCTCCCCTTTTTCAGCCAGACGTCGTCCGGCTGCAGGGCCGTGCCGCAGACCGGGCAGGCCATCGTGCCGATGACCGGGTCCAGCTTCCATGTGGACTGTTCCAGATAGCCCCGGAACACCTTGAAATCCCGGTAGTCGCCCGGTGTCGGGCAGAGGTTCTGGTGCAGCGTCTCGTCCTCGGTGGGGTAAGCGGCCAGCCCGGCCCGCAGATCCAGCCTGCGGCAGATGTCGGCGGTGTAGAGGGTGTCGGACAGAGCATCGTGGAAGGGTCGCTCCATCGGGATGCCCATCCGGGTGACGACGCTCTCCAGCTTCATCCCCTCGCCCTCTTTGCGGGGATGCTCCCGCAGGAAGATCTGCTGCAGGTCGTACCAGACCGTCGGACGGCTCTCGTCGAGGTTGCACAGGAAGAGGTTCTGCTTGAGCACCGGCACATCGTCCAGCCCCCACTCGGCAAACTCGGCATCGGGGCCGCACCACTTCATGAAGCGGCGGAGGCCCTGAAGGATGGGTTCGCCCTTGTCGAGGTCCTCCTGCGTCAGACCGGTGACTTTGGCGATGTGGTGCTGCAGGCTGCGGAAGATGCGGGGACGGAGGTGGATGGAGAAGGTATCCAGCACATTGGCGTCCTCGTCGATCTTGACAGCGCCGATCTCGATGATCTCGCCCCGGAGCGTCTGCTGGACGCCATGGTAATTGAAGGTAAAGGGCTTATAGCCGATATTCCACTCCAGATCGAACAAAACTAAGTTGCGCGGCATTTGCGTTTGGTATCCTTTCACAAAATGAACTTCTCGATGGCCTCAGCCACACCGTCGTGGTTGTTGTCGGCCTCCGTCACATAGTCGGCGGCCTCCTTGACGGGCGGCTCGGCGTTCTGCATGGCCACGCCCACACCGGCATAGCGGATCATGGAGCGGTCGTTGAGGCCGTCGCCGCAGGCCATCAGGTTGTCGCGGGTCAGGCCCATCTCTTCCAGCAGGCCCGCAAGGCTCACATCCTTGGCGACGCCCAGCGGCACGGCTTCGATGAAGAAGGGGCTGGACGGGTAAAGGTCGATCTTGCCTTCAAACACCTTCCGGCCTGCCGCCAGCACCTCGTCGCGGCGGGCGGGGTCGAGGGTGATGAGCATCTTGCAGATGGGGTAGTCCACATAGGCGGCGAGATCCTCCACCCTTTGCATGGGCAGCCCGCAGGTGAAGCACTCCTTCAGCGCCCACGGGTCCTCGGGACTTTCGGAGACGACGCCCTGCTCATTGTATGTGACAATGGCCACCTTCTGCTCCTTGGCAAAGGCACAGAGGGCCGGCACATATTTTGAATCCAGCCACTGGCTGTAGAGCGTCCTGCCGGTGGCGCAGTCGGTGATGGAGCCGCCGTTGTAGGAGAGGATGCAGCCGCCCTTCTTGTCCAGCTCCAGCTCCCGTGCCAGCGGCACTACGCCCGCCGTGGGACGACCCGAAGCCAGCACGATGGTCACACCCTTGGCGGCGGCAGCGTCCAGCGCTGTCCGGGTGGCGGGGGTAACGACCTTCTGGTCGTTGGTCAGGGTGCCGTCGAGGTCGAGCGCCAGCACACGGATCTCTTTCTTTTCCATTTCCTGCCTCACTTATCTGGAACAGGCCGGAACGCGCCGCCCTGTCGCTGTTTTTGGTCATACATTGTTTATTGTACAACGGATGCAGCGTCCTGCGCAAGACTCTGGCCGAGATTTCTCCGAAATTCCCGGTTTGTTTGAAAATACAAACTGTAGTTTGCTTCAAAAAACGCGAAGAGACAGTCCTCTCTAACTACTTTCCGTAAAAAGTTAATACATCTTAACATCGTCAAAAACCCTTGCAAATTCCGAAATCCGCGCTATAATATCCGCAGAAACACTTGTACGGTGTCTTTCCCGGCACCTCTGTGAAGTACGATAAAAGGAAGGTATATAAACTATGGTCGATATGAAGAAGATCGCTCTGTTCGCTGCCGGCACCCTGTTCGGCTCCGCCGGCTTCAAGCTGCTGTCCAGCAGCGATGCCAAGAAGGTCTACACCCAGACCACCGCTGCTGTCCTGCGCATGAAGGACTGCACCATGGAGACCGTCAGCAAGGTGCAGGAGCAGGCCGGTGACATCCTCGAGGATGCAAAGGCCATCAACGAGGCCCGCGCTGCCAAGGCTGAGGCCGAGGTCATCGAGGACACGGCTGAGGCTGCTGCCGCCGAGACCAACGAGTGATCTTACAGCCTCTGAGCCGCCTGCGGGCGGCTCTTTTTCGTGGCTGTTTTTGCAATACGCAGAGGATATTCAGATATGAAATGTACTATTCTTCATGAAAGCCGCGGCCGTCTGCGGGTACACGTCTGCAACGTGCGGATGACGCTGCACCGGGCCGACGTGTTGGAAGCCTACCTGAACCACCACGACGCTGTCAGCAAGGCCAAGGTCTACGAGCGGACGGGCGACGTGGTCGTCTGCTACACCGGTTCCCGCAAGGCGGCCGTCGCCGCCCTGAGCGGCTACCGCTTCGACGACCCCGAGCTGGACGCTCTGGTCACCAGCGCCGACAGCCGCCGCATCAATCAGGAATATCAGGAAAAGATGTACGACCTCGTGGCGGGCCGGGTGCTGCGCAAGCTCTTCCTGCCTGCCCCCCTCGACGCCGCCTATACGGTGCTGCGCTCCCTCCACTTCCTCTGGAAGGGTGTGCGCTGCCTGTGGCGGCGCAGGCTGGAAGTCGAGGTGCTGGACGCCCTGAGCATCGGCGTGTCCATCCTACGGAGGGATTTTGCCACCGCAGGCTCGGTCATGTTCCTGCTCAACGTCGGCTCCCTGCTGGAAGAGTGGACCCGCAAGAAGAGCCTTGACGATCTTGCCCGCAGCATGGCCCTGAACGTCGATAAGGTCTGGGTGCGCGCACAGGGCACCGAGGTGTTGATGCCCCTGACCAAGGTACACCCCGGCGACGAGATCGTCGTCCGCTCCGGCAACATGATCCCGCTGGACGGCACCGTCATCGAGGGCGAGGCCATGGTCAATCAGGCCGCGCTGACCGGCGAATCCATGCCGGTGCGGAAGATCACCGGTGCCACCGTCTACGCCGGCACGGTGGTGGAGGAGGGCGAATGCGTCCTGACCACCAAGGCCGAGGGCGGCACCAACCGCTACGACAAGATCGTGGCCATGATCGAGGAGTCCGAGAAGCTCAAGTCCAGCACCGAGAACCGTGCACTGGCTCTGGCCGACCGTCTGGTGCCTTGGTGCCTCGGCGCGACCATCGTCACCTATGCCCTGACCCGGAACGCCACCCGTGCCATCTCCTGCCTGATGGTGGATTTCTCCTGCGCACTCAAGCTCTCGATGCCGCTGGCTGTCCTGTCCGCCATGCGGGAGTGCGGCGCAAGCCACATCACCGTCAAGGGCGGCAAATACCTTGAGGCCCTGTCCAAAGCCGACACCATCGTCTTCGACAAGACCGGCACCCTGACCCGCGCCACCCCCAAGGTGGTCAAGGTCGTGCCCTTCTCCGGCCGTACCGAGGCCGAAGTCCTTCAGCTGGCCGCCTGCCTCGAAGAGCATTTCCCCCATTCGATGGCCAACGCCGTCGTCCGGGAAGCCAAGGAGCGCGGCATCTCCCACGAGGAGATGCACTCCGAGGTGGAATATATCGTGGCCCACGGCATCGCCAGCCGGGTCAGCGGCGACCGGGTCGTCATCGGCAGCCATCACTTCGTCTTTGAGGACGAGCACTGCAGCATCCCCGAGGAGGAGCGCCAGAAATTCGACGACCTCGAGCCGGAGTACTCTCACCTCTATCTGGCTGCCTCGGGCCGTCTGGCCGGCGTCATCTGCATCGCCGACCCGCTCCGCCCGGAAGCCGCCCGTGTGCTGCGCGCCCTGCGTAGCCTCGGCATCACCAACACGGTCATGATGACCGGCGACAGCGAGCGCACCGCCGCCGCCATCGCAAAGCAGGTGGGCGTGGACCGCTTCTTCGCCGAGGTGCTGCCCGAGGACAAGGCCGCCTTCGTCCAGAAGGCCAAGTCCGAGGGCCACACCGTCGTGATGATCGGCGACGGCATCAACGACTCCCCCGCCCTCTCCGCCGCCGATGTCGGCATCGCCATCAACTCCGGCGCTGCCATCGCCCGCGAGATCGCGGATGTGACCATCAAGGCCGACAGCCTCGAGGAGCTGGTCATCCTCAAGACCATCGCCAACTCCCTGCAGCGCCGCGTCAGCGCCAACTACCGCTTTGTGCTGACCTTCAACTCTGCCCTCATCGCACTGGGTGCTCTGGGCATCCTGCAGCCTGCTTCTTCGGCCATGCTGCACAACCTCTCCACCATCGGCATCAGCCTCAAGAGCATGACCAACCTCATCCCCGAGGAAAAGGCGCAGAAGGCGCTGGCGGAAAAGAATTAACTCCCTCCGGAATCCAAAAAATACCGGCTGTGCAGCTGCACAGCCGGTATTTTTTTGTCCAAATATTACAGTTTACTCAAGGCCGATCTGCTGGGCATACTCCTCCAGCAGCTCCCGCTCAAGGAAGGGAGTCTTGACGCCCTCGCGGTCGCGGTAGGTCTCGTGGCCCTTGCCGATGACGGCGATGAGGTCGCCCTCCTGTGCATGGTCCACGGCATAGTGCAGCGCATCGAGGCGGTCGGGGATCTCCACGAATTTGGCATCGGGGTTACCCTTGTTCATGCCCACGCGGATGTCGGCGAGGATGTCCTCCACCTTCTCAAAGCGGTTGTTGTCCTCGGTGAGAATGGAGAAGTCAGCCATCTTGGCGCAGATCTCACCCATGCCGTAGCGGCGCAGCTTGGAGCGGTTGCCGCCGCAGCCGAACACCACCACGAGGCGGTGGGGCTTGTAGGCCCGCAGGGTGGTCAGCAGGCTCTCGGTGGAGACCTCGTTGTGGGCGTAGTCCAGCAGGATGGTGAACTTCCTGCTGATGGGCACCAGCTCGACGCGGCCCTTGACCACGCAGCGGCTCAGGCCCTCGTGGATGGCCTCATCCGGCAGGCCCAGCACCTTGCCCACGGTGAGGGCAGCCAGCGCGTTGTAGACGCTGAACTCGCCGGGCATATTGACCCTGACGTCCATATCGTCCTTGCCGGAGACATGGAACCGGACGCCGAGGAAGTCGTGGGTGCGCAGCAGCTGGTACGTACCGGCGCGGTAGTCGGCCTTTTCATCGCAGCCGTAAGTCACGAGTTTGCAGGTGTGGCCTTCCAGCAGGGCCTCGGTGTTCTCGTCGTCGATGTTCACGACGCCGGTGGTGCAGCGCCGGAAGAGCTGTCCCTTCCAGCTGCGGTACTCCTCGAAGGTCTTGTGCTCACCGGGGCCGATGTGGTCGGGCGAGAGATTCGTAAAGACGCCGACGTCGTAGTGGATGCCCGCCACGCGGTCCATCATGAGGCCCTGACTGGACACCTCCATCAGAGCCGTGTCGCAGCCCGCGTCCAGAAACTCCCGGAAGGTCTTCTGCAGCTCATAGCTCTCGGGGGTGGTGTTGGCCGTCTCCTGATGATGGCCGAGGAAGTAGATGCCATTGGTGCCGATCATGCCCACCTTGCGGCCTGCGGCCTCCAGCACGCTCTTGATCATATGGGTGGTGGTGGTCTTGCCCTTGGTGCCGGTGACGCCGATCATGGTCATCCGGCGGGAGGGATTGCCGAAGAGATTGCCGCTCATGAGGGCCAGCGCATAGCGGCTGCTCTCCACCTTCAGCACAGTGACGCCGGGGACGGCAGAGAGGTCGATGTCGTGCTGGACGACCAGCGCCGTGACCCCCTCGGCCGCACACTGGGCGGCATAGTCATGGCTGTCCCGCTGGGTGCCCACGATGCAGACGAAGAGCCGCCCCGGGGCCGCCTTGCGGCTGTCGTAGATGATGTCCTCGATGTCAAGCTCAAGGCTGCCCTGCACCAGCGTATAGGGCACGCCCTCCAACAGTTGTTCCAGTTTCATGGTTCAATGCTCCTTATTGCTGTTCTGCCGCTGCGGCAGTGGGTTCATCGGCAGGCGCGGCGTCCGCGCCCTCCGTGTCAGGTTCGGGGTCGGAGGCTTCCTCCGGCTGAGGCTCTGTCTGTGTCGGGGCCTCGGCCTGCACCGGGGCGATATAGCCCGAGGGCAGGGTCGGCTCTCCCTGTGCAAAGCGGAATTTGCGGGTGGACGAGGCGCTCAGGTGGCTCAGGTCCAGCATCCCGGTGTCGGTGGGCGAGCAGCCCTTGCCGTCCTCGTCCAGCAGGACGTATTTTGCCAGCCGGAGCTTATAGTCCAGCTCGTTCAGGGTGCCCAGAAGCACACTGATGCGGCCCTGATACAGGAACGCCATCTGCTCGGGGTCTTCGAACTCGATGCGGGTGACGTCCGCCCCCAGACCGCTGCTGTCCAGCGCGGTCAGCAGGGTATTCAGGGAGTCGAGGCGCTTATCGGCGGGGGCTGCGGCCTCACTGGACGCAGCGCTGTCCGACGCTGCCGGCGTATCCGCTGCAAATTCCAGCTGGACGCCCGGCGTCGCAGACTCCGGCTCGCCGCCGTAGAGGACGGGCAGCTCCGGCTGGGCGGCGGTCTTATCCAAGATCTTCAGCCCGGCGGAGAGGCTCAGCCAGCCGCCGGAGGTCTGCATGGCGTAGGCGGCGGTGGCCGCATCGGCCCGCACCACCACCGTGTTTGGATAATCCCGCTCCACATGGATGTTCTCCAGCAGAGGGAACTGCCGTTCCAGCGCGGCAGACTTCTCCGCCGGGTCGAAGCTGAAGATGTTCTCCTCGGCGTGGACGCCCAGCGCTTCCAGAATTTCGGCGCTGGAATAGCCGCCCACCTCGCTCACCACTGCTCCGTCGGACACCACCTGCAGGGTGTTGATCTTGAAAAGCATGGTCACAGTGAGGTAGACGCCCACTCCGATGACACAGAGCAGCAGCGCCAGCGCAGTCAGGCGACGGATGGCCCTGCGGCGGCGGATGGCGGCCCGGGTCAGGCGGCGCTTCTTTTTGCCCTCCCGCCGGGCCGGGCTGCGAAGGTTCGCTTCGGTGGGGCGGTAGCGGCCATTGTTCTGTGCGCTGCCGGGCCGCTGGCCGCTGCGGGGATATGGCTGTGTGTTCTGGCGGCGGGGCCTCTGGCCCTGCGGCCGGGCCGGACGGCGGGCCTGTCCTGCCCGGCTCTGGCCGTTGGGGCGGCGGGCCGTCTGCTGGGGGAACTGGATGCTGTTGTCCCCGTAGTGCTCGAAGCTCCCATCCCCGCCGGAGAAGTCCAGCGTCTGTTCCTGATAGCCCTGCGGCCGGGTGCGGCGTTGCGGGGCGGAGGCTCGCCGGTCCTGTGTCCAGTCGTAGGCTCTGTGGGAGCCGTTCTGGGTCTGCGGCCTGCGGGGCCGGGCGCTGCTCTGCGGCCCGGCACGGCGGTCATTTCGGTTCTGGGTCATGGTGCGGCGCTGCCTCCTTTCCGTCTGATTTTATCACAAGAGGGCCGTCGAATCAATCACGGGGTCTTGACCAGCTTGAGCAGGGCGTCCACGATGCGGTCGAGGCTGTCGTCCACCGAGAGGCTGCGGGCATTCCGGCCCATCGCCGCCAGCTTGCCCGGCTCAGACAGCAGACCGGAGACGGTGGAGATGAGCTTCTCACCGGTCAGGTCCTTTTCCTCGATGACCACAGCGGCCCCGGCCTTCTGCAGCTCCATGGCGTTGTAATACTGGTGGTTCTCGGCCACATTGGGGCTTGGGATGAGGACGGCGGCACGGCCCTCGGCTTCCAGCTCGGCCAGCGTCAGAGCACCGGCACGGCTGATGACGAGGTCGGCAGCGGCCAGCAGCTCGGGCATATTGTTGATGTACTCCTTCACCTCAAGGCTCTCGCCGGGGGCAAAGCCCTTTTCCTTCTCAAGGTTTTTGAACAGCTCCACGCCGTACTGTCCGGTGGCGTGGATGTGGAGCACAGGCTTATTTTCCTTCTGCTCCCATGCGCAGAGGTCGGCCACCACCTCGTTGACCCGGCGTGCGCCCAGACTGCCGCCGAAGGAGAGGATGACGGTGCGGTCGCCTGCGCCCAGCTGGGCGCGGATGGCGTCCCGCTCCCCGGCCTTCTCGAACACTTCGGGCCGGACCGGGTTGCCCACCACCTGCGTCTTTTCGGGAGCGCCCAGCTTCTCGACAGCGGCGGGCACGGCGGCAAAGACGATGTCCACATCGGGGGCCAGCAGCTTGTTGGTCACACCGGGGAAGGCGTTCTGCTCGTGGATGGCGGTCTTGATGCCCTTCTTGGCGGCGCAGCGCACCACCGGGCCGGAGACATAGCCGCCGCAGCCGATGACAAGGTCAGGCTGGATCTCCTTCATCATCGCCTTGGCCTTCGGGCCGGAAAGGGCCAGATTCCAGAGGGTGATGAGGTTCCGTCTGATGTTGTTGAGGGAGAGCTTCCGCTGGAAGCCGGTGATCTCGATGTGGTGGAAGGGATAGCCTGCCTGTGTCACGAGGCGGTATTCCATCCCCTCCTTCCGGCCTGCAAAATGGATCTCTGCGGCGGGGTCGGCTTTTTTGATGGCTCCCGCGATGGCCAAAGCCGGGTTGATGTGTCCGGCCGTACCGCCGGCTGCGATGAGTACACGCATGATGATTTCCTCCTTGAACGGTCAGAGGCCCATATCGGGTCTGAGTACAATGGTGTTATCCGGTTTCTTTTCCTGCTGCTCCCGCAGGGCACGGCGGTTCTCCCGCTCGAGGCGGGCGCGCTCGCCGCCCCGGCCGATGTTGATCATCACGCCCATCTCGGCCAGCAGCAGGATGAGGCTGGTGCCGCCGGAAGAGAAGAAGGGCAGTGAAATGCCGGTGTTGGGCAGGGTGTTGGTGACGACCGCGATGTTGCAGAACACCTGCCATGCGATCTGGGCCATGATGCCGATGCCCACCAGCGAGCAGTAGCGGTTCTCGGCGTGGAACGCCATCCACAGCCCCTGCACGAGGAAAAGGACGAAGAGCAGGATGACCACCACAGCCCCCACGAAGCCCAGCTCCTCGCAGACGACGCTGAAGATGAAGTCGTTGGTGCTTTCGGGGAGCCAGAGCTGCTTTTCGATGCTGTTGCCGAGGCCGAGGCCCGTCACGCCGCCGGAGCCGATGGCGTAAAGGCTCTGCAGGGTCTGGTCGGTCATCTTGGCAAGGTCATGCGTCCAGCCGTCGAGGCGGCTCTGCAGGTAGGGGATGGAGTCGATATGCCCCAGCAGCGTCTGCAGCAGGCTTGCGCCGAGGCCGGCACACGCCCATGTGATGACGCCGCCGCTGCCGCCCAGCATGAGGATGGTGCCCACGATGGCCGTCGTCAGGACGATGCCCGACATATGCGGCTCCAGCACCAGCAGGCCCACCACCGGGACGAGGGGCAGCAGCGGGATGACCAGCTCCCGCACGATGCGCTGGTAGAGCCATTTCCGCACCGGGATCCGGCGGGGCGAGGAGGGGTCGAGCTTTTCCAGATGGGGCGCTTTCGCGGCCAGATGGGCCGTGAGCAGGATCATCTCAAACTTGGCGATCTCCGACACCTGAACCGTGACACCGGCCACACGCAGCCAGCGGCGGCAGCCGTTCAGGGGCGCACTGAAGAGCACCGCGATGAGCATGAGGATGCAGATGAAATAGCCCGGCCAGACCAGCCTGCGCAGGAAGCGGTGGTCGATGCGGGAGAAGAGCAGCATCGCCCCCAGCCCCAGCCCCAGACAGAACATCTGGGACTTGATGTAGTAGAAGCTGTCCCCCATCCGCAGATAGCCCGTGGTGTAGCTGGCGCTGAACAGCATGATCAGCCCGAACACGATGATGACCGCCAGCGTCGCCAGCCAGTTGATGAGCACCTGCGGCCATGGGCCGGGGTCTTTCTGGACGATGGCAAACGGCTCAGACTTTTTTCTTCGGATGGTCGCCATCCGCACTCCCTCCTTATGGGCCGCTCAGCTGGCCCGCGCCGCCTGCAAGGTCAGCGCGAGGCCCAGCAGGGCCAGAACTCCAAAGATATAAAAGATATTCACCGGGTCAAAGCCCCGCTTCTCGAGCCAGCGGTGGAGCGGCGCAGTGCCAAACAGCTGCCGCCGCCCGCCGGAGGCCTTCCATACGACGATCTGCAACGCCACCATGCCGCCCTCCAGCCAGTAGGGCAGAGCCAGCGGCAGGGTCAGCCCGGGCCAGCCGATGCTCAGGGGCACACAGCCCAGCGCACCGGCCAGGAACTGGCATCCCACCGCGCCGGGGCGGAGCTTTGCGGGATAAAAGTTCCAGAGCAGAAAGGCCATCAGGGCCCCGGCCAGCGCCGCCGGGAGGACGCCCAGCGGGAACCAGCCCAGAAGCGTCATGGCCGTCATGAGGCCCAGCATGGCGATGAAGGCGCAGCCGCAGACCGTGCCGTCCATCCCGTCGGCGGTGCGGACGCTCTCGGCCAGCGCCACGAGGAGCACCAGCCAGACCGCCGGGGCCAGCGGCCCGAGGGTGCAGTAGCCAAGGCCCGGAACGGCCAGCCCGTCGGGCAGGCAGTCGTTCAGCCCCAGCAGGGCCAGCACCAGCGCGCCGGAGGCCGCTTCCAGCCCCAGCCGCACCGGACGGCGCAGCCCCAGCGGCGAGCGATGCCGCAGCCGGGCCAGATCGTCCGCGAGGCCCACGCCCCCGAAGCAGAGCGCCCCGAAGAGGGCGATGAGCAGCCGGGTGGTCAGCAGGTTCTCGCTGCCCAGCAGCTCAGGCTGGGCGACGCAGGCCGCCGTCCAGCCGACGCCCACCGCCGCCATCGTGCCCGTCATGAGGCACAGCCCGCCCATCGTGGGCGGCTCGGCTTCCTTCTGAGGCTGCTGCCGGTCGTGGAACGCCCGGAGCAGCGGGGTCATTAAATTCCCGAGCGCCGCCGTAAGGAAAAATCCCAGCGTCGAGGCGACGATCAAGGCAAAACGAATCATAATAATACTCCAAGTATTTCTTTACTTCCCACAGACGGGATAGAACAGGGCCAGCGCCTTTTCCAGCGCCATGCCGCGGCTGGCCTTGACCAGCAAAGCGTCTCCGGCCTTCATCCGGGCCAGCAGGGCGTCGGCCGCCTGCTGATAGTCCCCGGCGTGGACCACGTCGGCAAGGCCCGCCGCCTTTGCGGCCTCCGCCGTCCGTGCAGCCTCGGGGCCGTAGGTGACAAGGGCGGTCAGCCCGGCCCCGGCCGCCTGACGGCCCAGCTCCTCGTGGGCGGAAGCGCTCATCTCCCCCAGCTCCAGCATATCGCCCAGCAGGGCAAAGCGGCGCTTGCAGGGGTACTCCCTGAACATGGCCAATGCGGCCTTCATGCTATCGGGGTTGGCGTTGTAGCAGTCCTCAATGACGTCCATGCCGCCTGCGTGGACCACCTTCTGGCGCATACCGGTCTGCTCGAAATCGGCCAGACCCGCGATAACGCCCTCGGGCGCGAGGCCCAGACGGGTGGCGGCGGCATACGCGGCCAGCGCATTCGCCACGTTGTGACGGCCCATGGCGGGGATGGTCACTTCATAGCGGCCTGCGGCCCTGTCGCAGAGGGTGAAGGCCATGCCGTCCCCCTCCTGCCGGACGTTGAGGGCACAGACGTCGGCACTCTCGTCGCCGAGGCTGAACCACACCGGACGGACATGGCCGGGCAGAGCAGCTTTGTGGAGGAAGGGGTCGTCGCCGTTCAGCACGAGGGGCGAACCCTCCGCAAGGCCCGCGCAGATCTCCAGCTTCGCCTTGCAGATGTTCTCCTGACTGCCCAGATTGCCGATGTGGGACACGCCGATGCAGGTGATGATGCCCACATCGGGCCGGGCACAGCGGGCCAGACGCTCGATCTCGCCTGCGTGGCTCATGCCCATCTCCACCACGGCGTATTCGGTCTCCTTCCCGATGCGGAACAGGGTGCGGGGCAGGCCCAGCTCGTTGTTCTGGTTGCCCTCGGTCTTGATGGTATCCCCAAAGCCCGCGATGGCGGCATAGGTCATCTGCTTGGTGGTGGTCTTACCCACGCTGCCGGTAACGCCCACCACCTTGGGGTGGAACTGGCTGCGGTAGTTCGCCCCCATGACCATCATGGCGTGGTAGCTGTCGGGGCTGATGACCGCCTTTTCTGCCGGGACTCCCTCCACCGGGTGGTTCAGCACGACATAGGCCGCCCCCTCTTCCAGCGCCTTGGCCGCGAAATCGTGGCCGTCGAACCGCTCGCCCGGAAAAGCCACGAAGATGCAGCCGGGGCAGACCTCGCGGCTGTCGGTGGTCACAAGGCCGATGGGCTGGCCGTCGGCGAAGCCCTCGGGGGCAAGGCCCTTCAAAAGCAGATCTGCTGCAATATGTTCCATAGATCATTCTCCCCTTATTAAGATGATGTAACGACTTCCGAAAGCCTCTCCCTTCGGGAGAGCCTCCCTCCATTATCCGCAGGTAATGGTAACGACGGTGCCCTTCTGGACACTGGCGCCTGCGGCCTCGCTCTGGCTCTGCACCGTGCCGGTGCTTTCCCCTGCCACCTGACAGTTCAGTCCGGCGGCGGTCAGCATCTGGCGGGCAAAGTCGGCGCTCTTGCCGCTGACGTCCGGCACCTCGGTGTGACTGCCGGAATAGGTATCGGTATACAGATAGATGGTGGTGCCGCTGGCCACCTCTGCCCCCGCATGAGGGTACTGGTAGGTGACGACGGCGGCGGTCTGGCTGCTCTCGCTCTCCACCAGCTGGTGCTTGAGGCCCTTGTTGTTCAGGGCGACCTGCGCGTTGCTCCACTCCTTGCTCACGAGGTTGGGCACCTTCACGGTGGTCTGGCTGCGGTCGATGCCGTCGGTGGCGATGCCCAGATAGGGGGCGATCTCACTGATGATGTTGCCGACCACAGGCGCGGCCAGAATGGAGGAGTAGTCGGTGCGGGCGTTGTTGGGGTCGTCCAGCATGACATAGACCAGAATTTCCGGGTCGTTGGCGGGCAGGACCGCCGCGAAGGAGGCGACCTTCTTGTAGTCGCCGTCGGCGCGGCGCTCCATGTTCAGCTGCTCGGAGGTGCCGGATTTGCCGCCGATGCGGTAGCCTGCGACGTAGGCATTGGAACCGCCGCCGCTGGTGGAGCCGTCGCCCACCTCGTACTCCATGATCTGGCGGATGGTCTCGCTGGCGCTCTCGCTGATGACCTGACGGCGGACGTTCGCGCCGACCTCCTCGACCACATTGCCGTTCTGGTCGGTGATCTTATCCACCACATGGGGGGTGACAAGATAGCCGCCGTTGACCGCCGCCGAGATGGCGGTGCAGACCTGCAGCGGGGTCACGGCCATGGCCTGACCGAAGGCGGAGGACGCAAGCTGGACCTCCCCCAGCTGGTTCTTGGTGTAATACTTCATCATGCCCGTCTCATTGGGCAGGTCCACGCCGGTGCGCTCGGTGAAGCCGAAGGCGTCGAAGTAGTCATAAAAGACGCTGGAGCCGAGCCGCTGCCCCAGCTGGATGAAGTAGATGTTGCAGCTGTTGCGGAGGGCCTCGGCGAGGTTCTGGACCCCGTGAGACTTTTTTCCGGCGCAGTGGTAGGTCTCCTTCGCCACGCCGTAAGCACCGGAGCAGTTGAGGGTGGTGTAATAGGTGGCCTTGCCCGAGTCCACCCCCATCGCCGCCGTGATGACCTTAAAGACGCTTCCGGGGTAGTACAGCTCGGTGATGGCCTTGTTCTTCCACTGGATGTCGCGGTAGGTGCCGGTGTAGTCCGGGTCCGGGTCGGGGACTTTCTTGCCGTTCTCGTCCAGCAGGAATTTTTTGGGGTCGTCCGGGTCCTTGAGGTAGATGGTATAGATCTCCGGCTCGGCCTGAACCTGCTCGCTCAGATAGGTCAGGTTCGCGCTGAAATCCAGCGGGTCATTGGGGTCGAAGTCGGGCTTGGAGGCCATTGCAAGGATGGCACCCGTCTTGACGTTCATGACGATGGCCGCACCGCGGTTCTCGACGTTGTTGGCGTAGACAGCCTCGTTGAGGTAGCGCTCCACCACCTCCTGCACGTTGACGTCCAGCGACAGCACCAGATTGGAGCCGTCCTTGGCGGCATAGGTGGTGGCGTTGGCGTCGGCGATGGCGTTGCCGTAGGCGTTGCGGCGGGTGATGGTGCGTCCGTTGACGCCCGCAAGGGTGGAGTCGTAGGACTTCTCCAACCCGTAGAAGCCCTCGCCATCGCCATTACAGAAGCCCAGCACCGACGCAGCGAATGCGCCGTAGGGGTAATCCCGCTGGAAGCTCTTGGACGAGGAGACGGAGATGCGGCCCTTCCGGACGGTGGTGCCGTCCTCCAGCGTCTTGGCCTTGGTGTGCTCTTTGTTGTAGGTGCTGACGTATTTCTCGATGGAGAGCTTGACGGCGTTGTTCACCTTGGTGGCAAGGACCTGATAGGAGGAGGTATTCTTCGCCAGCGCGTCGTGGACGGTCTGGTACTGGGTCTGGTACTCCGCCGAAGAGGTGTCCACGCGGTCGAGGCTCTCCCCGTCTCCGGAGAGCAGCCGCAGGGTGATCTGACGGCTCACCTCAGCCAGCGTCGTCTCGTCCACCGTCTTGAGGACTTCGCCCGTTTCCTCGGCGGTCTGGCTGGTGAAGAGGGCCGTGGAATAGCTGGGGTCGGCCCAGATGGTCCATACTACGCTGGTAGAGGCCAGCGTAATGCCGGAGGCGTCGTAGATCTCGCCCCGCGTCGCCTGAATGGTGCTGTCCAGCAGCTGCTGCTCGGCCGCATACTGGCGAAAGGTCGCACCCTGTTCGATCTGGATCTTATACAGGCTGTAGGTCACGATACCCGCAGCCGCCATGACAAAAAATACCGCCGCGCCGAAGCTGAAACGCCGCAGCCGTGCGCTGAGGCGCTCGTGCGGGTCGCTGCGGCGAAGGCGGTAGTAGACGTTCCTGTGCTGGTTTTTGGAGGGCTTGTTTTGCATGGTATTCTCCTGCAGAAACCAGAAAAGCGTGCGCTGCCGCACGCTTTTCTGTCTGTTTGCTTATTTTATGCTGCCGACGGAGGCCAGAACGGTCATTGCGCCGTCGTGCAGAAAATCCGTCCACTGGTGGACAGCCGACTCCCTGCGCACCAGCACGCTCTCGCTGTCGAGGCGGATGTAGGTGATCTGGCTCTGGTCCATCTTCATCAGGCCCAGACGACCGGCCACCTCTTCCACGCTGGTGATGTTGGTCTTGCTGTTGAGGACGCTGTTGTAGTAGGTGTACTGGCTTTGCTCGCTCACCAGCTCTGCCTTGGCCTTCTGGATCTGGTCGTTGACCTCCACCAGCTGGGCCTCGCTCCAGAGCAGGCTGACCGCAAGGCCCGCCAGCAGTGCCATCGAGATCAGCTGAAGCAGATGCTGCATGGCCGCCTGAACTGGGTTGAGACGGCGCTTGCCGCCCTTTTCCACCCGCAGCGCGACCTTGCGCTGCGTCTGAGGTGCTTTTCTGCGGCGCACCTCAGACGACATATCATAGGCTGGCTGACCCATAGTGATCTCCTCCTCTCACCCTGAGCGGTGCCCTGTCCGGCTCAGAGCTTTTCCAAAACGCGCAGGTGGGCAGAACGGCTCCGCCGGTTCTCCTCCAGTTCCTGCTGGTCGGCCTCGATAGGCTTTCGGGTAATGAGCTTTGCTTTCGCCTTGCCGCCGCACACGCAGACCGGGAACTCCGGCGGGCAGGTGCAGGCCGTGGACCAGCGGCGGAATTTGTTCTTCACCAGCCGGTCTTCCAGCGAATGGAAAGTGATAACGCACAGCCTTCCGCCCGGGGCGAGGTGGTCGAAGATGGTGTCCAGCCCCTCCTCCAGAGCGTCCAGCTCATGGTTGACTGCGATGCGCAGCGCCTGAAAGGTGCGCCGCGACGGGTTCTTGTTCTTGCGCCGCTCTGCCGGCGGCATGGCACTGGCCACGATGTCGGCCAGCTGCAATGTCGTCTCGATGGGGGTCGTCTCCCGAGCCTCCACGATATGCCCGGCGATCTGCCATGCATAGGGTTCCTCGCCGTAGTCCCGCAGGATGCGGGCAAGCTCTTCCCGGCTGGCGGTGTTCACGAGGTCTGCCGCCGTCTCCCCCTGCTGGCTCATCCGCATATCCAGCGGAGCGTCCGCCCGGTAGGAAAAGCCCCGGGCCGCGTCATCCAGCTGATGGCTGGAAACGCCGAGATCCAGCAGCGCACCGTTGATCTTCTCGATGCCGAGGTCCTCGAGGGCTTGTCCGGCATAGCGGAAATTGATCTGCACCACGGTGGCCGGAAGCCCCGCCAGACGCGCCCGGGCGGTCTGCACCGCGTCGGGGTCCTGATCCAGCGAGACGAGCCGCCCGCCCTTTGTGCCGTCGAGGCGGAGGGCGATCTGGCGGGAGTGCCCCGCGCCGCCCGCCGTGCCGTCCAGATAAATGCCTGCCGGGTCGATGTTCAGTCCGTCGAGGCACTCGTTCAGAAGCACGGGGATATGCTCAAACGAGGCCGGGTCGAACTGCGCCATCTCTTCTTTCTGTGTCATCGTGCCCAGCCTCCCTTCGTTTCGTGTTCCGAGCCGTCCGATACGCCGGACATCTCTCCGGGAGTTTGTCCCGTTTAAATGCTGTCAAGATACCTGACGACTCTATTTTATTGTAGCAAATCACAGCGCTGAATGCAAGTTTTTTCCTTCGCTTTTTTCCTACAAAATCGCACAAAAAAAGCCCCTGCGAATCGTCACTTTGACTCGCAGGGACTTGGAAGCCCTCTTATGCGCCGCGGCGGGGCGTCTGGCGCAGGTTCGCACGGACATTTTTCACCTGTGCGGCGTTCTCGGCCATGGTCTCCTCGGTGGTTTTCAGCATATTGTCGCAGTAATCCGTCACGGTCTGGCGGACGGTGCGGGCCTCGGTCTGGGCGGCGGAGACGATCTCCGACGCACGCTGCTGGGCGGCGCGGACGATCTCGGCCTCGCTCACAAGGATGCGGGCACGCTCTTCGGCCTTTTTCACGATGGCCTGCGCCTGTGCGTTGGCCGACTCGATGAGCTGGGCACGGTCGCTGACGATGGACTGGGCCTGCCGCAGCTCCACCGGCAGGTTCGCGCGGATGTCGTCGAGATAATCCCGGATCTGCTCCACATCCACGATGCGCTTGCCGCCCGAGAGGGGCATCCCCGTGCTCTCTTCCAGCAGATCCTCAATGGTATCCAAAAGCTCGTTGACGTTCATCAGGCTTCTCCTTCTTCCTCGGCGGCGTCTGCCACCGGCTTGCCATATTTCCAGAGCAGGACCTTGCCGTACTTGTACTGCTTTTTCAGCTGCAAGCCGCCCACCTCAGCGGGGAGGACGAGCTTCGTTTCGCTCTCGCAGATGACGATGCCGCCGGGGGCGACACACTTGTCCACGAGGGGGAGGATGTTTTCCAGCGTGCCGCTGTGGAAGGGCGGGTCCAGCAGCACCAGATCGAACTGCTCCCGGCAGGCAGAGAGGAAGCGCGCTGCCTCGCCGATGTTGACCCGGCTGCGGTCAAAAACGCCGCAGCTCTTGCAGTTCTTCATCACGATGCCGACGGCCTCGCGGTTCTCATCCAGAAATACACACCGGGCAGCGCCCCGGCTCAGCGCCTCGATGCCCAGCTGGCCGCTGCCTGCGTACAGGTCCAGCACACGGGCACCGGGCAGGTCGAACTGGACGATGCTGAACATCGCCTCCTTCACCTGATCGAGGGTGGGGCGGGTAATATCCGTGCCGGGCAGCGCTTCCAGCCGTCTGCCGCGGGCTTCTCCTGCAATGACTCGCATGTTTTGGCCTCCTTTGGTCTTTCCTGTTATCGTAACTTCATATTATCGTCATACCGCCGCTCTTTGTCAAGGGCAGTGCCAAGATTCGTTGCGTTCCGGGCCTGAATGTGCTAAAATTATCCCAGAACGCCGCTTTTTCGGGCGTAAGAAGGAGAGTATACATCATGAAAGTCCTGCTCATCAACGGCAGCCCCCACGAAAAGGGCTGCACCTATACCGCACTGACCCTCATCGCCGGAGAGCTGAACTCTGCCGGCATCGAGACGGAGATCCTGAACGTCGGCACCAAGCCCGTGGGCGGCTGCATCGGCTGCGGCGGCTGTGCCGCCGGCAAGGGCTGCGTCTTCGGCGGCGTGGTCAACGAGGCCATCGAGAAGGCCAAGACCGCCGATGCCTTCGTCTTCGGCACGCCGGTGCACTATGCTTCTGCCTCCGGCAACATGACCAGCTTCATGGACCGCCTCGCCTACGCAGGCGGCAAATATCTGGCCTACAAGCCCGCCGCCATCTGCTGCTCGGCCCGCCGCGCCGGTACGACGACCACCCTCGACCAGCTGGTAAAGTATCCCGAGTTCTTCCATATGCCGCTGGTGAGCGGCTCCTACTGGCCGATGGTCCACGGCTCGAACCCGGAGCAGGTGCTGCAGGACGCTGAGGGCTGCGCCGTGATGCAGGAGCTGGGCCGCAACATGGCATGGCTGCTCCGATGCATCGAGGCAGGCCGGGCCGCCGGCATCGACCACCCGGAGAATCCCCGCCGCCCGATGACGAATTTTATCCGATAAACCTCTCAGGCGCTGACGCGCCAGCTCTCTCAGAGGGAGAGCCATTGGCGGGTCGGGACACACTGTTCTGCCTGCTGAAGGCTTATCTTCACGCAAAATCGATAGCCCCGCTTGCGGGGGCAGCAGGGCACTCCCGTGTCCGGAAAATCCGACCTTCTCGTCTCGTTTCAGCTGATCCGACACGCCAGTGGCTCCCCCTTTGGGGGAGCTGGCGAGCGGATGCGAGACTGAGAGGGTCAATTTTTATTCCAAAACCGATAAAAACCGGCCCGGATTCTTTTTTCGTTCATAACTTTGTGGTAGCATAAGAACAAAAGTATTCTTTGCCACGGAGAGCATTTGTGATGGAACACTACGATTGGAATGACGGCTGGCAGTTCACCCCGGTCTTCGACCCCGCCATCGTGCGGCCGGAGTCCCCGGAGCTGGAGCTGGAAGAGGTGCGCCTGCCCCACACGGTCAAGACCCTGCCCTACAATTACTGCAATGAGAACGACTACCAGAAGCTCTCGGGCTACCGGCGGGAGTTTTTTGCGCCCAGAGAGTGGGAGGGCCGCACCGTTCTGCTCACCTTCGGGGCCGTGGCCCACGACGCCACGGTGTTCTGCAACGGGCGGCGGGTGTTCCACCACAGCTGCGGCTACACCGCCTTTACGGTAGACCTGACCAGCGCCCTCCATCTGGGCCAGAAAAACGTGGTGGCCGTCCGCTGCGACAGCCGCGAGGACCTGAACATCCCGCCCTTCGGCGGGCAGATGGATTTTCTCACCTACGGCGGCATCTGCCGCGCCGTCTGCCTTGACGTCAAGGAGACTGCCTACCTGCGGGACATCTTCATCGAGACGAAGGCCGAGGGCGGTTTCCGCATCTACACCGCCACCGTAGGCGAGACGGTGGGCTGCACGCTGCAGGCCGAGATCCGCAGCCCCTCGGGCAGCCGGGCTTTTTATACCGGTGAGCTTTCGCTGCCCATCACCGGCGCGCTGAACAGCGTCCATCCGTGGAGCATCGAACACCCCACCCTCTACACCCTCACCGTCCGGCTCATCCGGCCCGGCACCGGCGGTCTGCCCGACCGGGTGCTGGACGAAAAGAGCTGCCGCTTCGGGTTCCGCACCTTACAGTTCGTGGCCGGAGGGCTTTATCTCAACGGCCAGCGGGTGGAGCTGCGGGGCCTCAACCGCCCCCAGAGCTACGCCTATCAGGGCTATGCCATGCCTGACAGCATCCAGCGTCTGGACGCCCAGCTGTTGAAAAAGCAGCTGGGCTGCAACGCCGTCCGGCTCACGATGCCCCCCAGCCCCGCCTTCCTCGACGCCTGCGACGAGCTGGGTCTGCTGGTCTTTGTGGAGATGCCCGGCTGGCAGTATGTGGGCGACGACATCTGGAAAGCGCAGGCGCTGCAGAACTGCCGCGAGATGGTCTGCCAGTGCCGCAGCCATCCCAGCATCTTCCTCTGGGGCGTCCGGGTCTGCGGCAGCGCCGACGACGAGAGCTTCTATAAGCGCACCAACGAGACGGTCCGCCGCCTCGACCCCACCCGCCCCACGGCGGGCACCCGCAGCACCCGCCGCAGCCAGCTTCTGGAGGATGTCTACGCCTACACCGACTACTCCTACCGGGGCCGGGGCGTCGGCTGCGAGGCCCGCACCGCCGTCACCCCCGACCCCCGGAAAGGCTACCTCATCAGCGAGTTCGAGGGAGCACAGTTCCCGGCCAAGCCCTTCGACGACGAGCCGCACCGTCTGGCACAGGCGCTGCGCTATGCCGCTGTCCTCAACGACACCATCGCCCAGCAGGGGGTGGCCGGCAGCTTCGGCTGGTGCATGACCGACTACAACACCCATCGGGAGTTCGGCAGCGGCGACCGCATCAGCTATCAGGGCGTGATGGACCTGTTCCGCAACCCCAAGCTCTCTGCCGCCGTCTACGCCAGCCAGAAGCTCCCCCGCTCCCCCTCTGACATCGTGCTGGAGATTTCGTCCACTATGGCGCCGGGCGACCATCCGGGCGGCTTTGCGGGGGCGTGCTGGGCCTTCACCAACGCCGACAGTCTGCGGTTCTACCGGGACAACGACTTCGTGGCCGAGTTCGCACCCGACCGCCGGGGCCGTTTCGCGGCTCTGCCCCACCCGCCCATCGAGATCCACGACTTCGTGGGCCTGCTGCTGGAAAAGTATGAGGGCCTCGACCGGGCCGCTGCGCCGCAGGTAGCCGCTATCCTCAACGAGATGCGCCGGGACGCCATGGAGCTTTCGCCCCTGTCCCGGGCGCGGATGTACTCGCTGCGTCTGAGCTGGAACGAGCTGCTGCAGCTCTACTACAAATATATCGGTGTGCTGGGCAGCCCCTCCGCCGTCTACCGCTTCGAGGCGGTGTGGCATGGCCGGGCCGTCCGCACCGTCGTGAAGGAGCCGGTGCAGAGCGTCCGGCTGGAATGCACCGTCCACAACCCCATCCTCACCGACGGCCCCACATGGGACTGCGCCGCCGTCAGCCTCCGGGCCATCGACCAGAACGGCAACCTCCTGCCCTACTGCGGCGAGGCCGTCCAGTTGAGCGTGGAGGGGCCGCTGCGCATCCTCGGCCCCAGCGTCGTGCCCCTGCGGGGCGGCATGGCAGGCACCTATCTTGCCACCACCGGCGAGGCCGGCCCGGCCCGGCTGCGCTGCCGGATGGAAGGTGCGCTGGACACCGAAGCCTCCCTTACCATCCGCTGCCGGGAGGAGGAGAGGGGTTAAATCTCGTCTCTTTACGATAGGTTTGCACTCTGTTCAAAATTTTCTCATGGTTGCATGGTATCCTGAGAGCAGAAAAATACCGAGGGGCGGCGCACCCGCCCCTCTTTTATGAGGAAGGACGTTTATGAAAGAAAAGATCCGCCAGTTCATGATCGGCCGCTACGGCACCGACGGCCTGAACCAGTTTTTGAACATCGCATCCCTTGTGCTGGTGCTGGCCTATATCCTCACCCGGCTTCCTCTGCTGCTGTATGTCGGCGTGGTGCTGCTGGGCTTCTGCTACTACCGGATGTTCAGCCGCAACATCTCCAAGCGCACGGAGGAGAACTATCGATACTACGCCGTGAAGGACCGCATCCGCAGCAAATTCAGCAGCCTGCGCGACCAGTGGAACAACCGCAAGCTCTACCACTACTACCGCTGCCCCCAGTGCCGCCAGAAGCTGCGGGTGCCCCGGGGCCGGGGCCGCATCCAGATCTCCTGCCCCCGCTGCGGCACCCAGTTCATCAAGAAGAGCTGAGCTATGTTTGGATACGTCATCCCTGATCAGGCCGCACTGGACGATGCGGCCAAGGCCCGCTACCGCACGGCCTACTGCGGGCTTTGCCGCCGTATCGGCGCGCTCCACGGGCTGCGGGGCCGTCTGACCCTGAGCTATGACCTGACCTTCCTGAACCTGCTGCTCTCCAGCCTCTATGAGGGCGAGAGCGCGTGCATCACCGGCAGCAGCCACTGCCCCATCCACCCCATCCGGAAGGTGAGCTGGCGGCACAGCGGCCCCACCGACTACTGCGCCGATCTGAGCGTGGCCCTCCACTATTACAACGCCGCCGACAAGTGGAACGACGACCGCAGCCTCCTCGGCCTCGGCTTCGAAAGGCTGCTGGACGCCCCCACGCAGGAGGCCGCCAAGCGCTGGCCCCGCCAGTGCGCCGCCATCCGCTCCTGCCTCGACCGTCTGGCCCGGCTGGAAGCCGAGGGCAGCGAAGACCTCGATGCGGTGTCTGGCTGCTTCGGGGAGCTGATGGCCGAGCTGTTCGACTACCGGCAGGATCACTGGTCCCCCGAGCTGCGAAGCATCGGCTTCCATTTGGGCAAGTTCATCTACCTGCTGGATGCCTACGACGACCTCGCCCGGGACGAGAAAAAAGGCGCGTATAACCCGCTGCGCTCCCTCAGCCGCCAGCCCGACTATGAGGAGGAGATGCGGGACATCTTCGAGCTGCTTCTGGCCCGGTGCGCCAAAAGCTTCGAGCGTCTGCCCTGTGTGGAGGATGCCGACCTGCTGCGGAACATCCTGTACTCCGGTGTATGGCTCAAATACAACTGCAAACAGGCCAAGGAAGCCGGAAAAAAATAAACGATTCCGCCCAAAAGGCGGATATTCTTTTGATTTGCGCTTGATTTTACAGGCGCTGTCCTGTAGACTGTAATACTGTATGGAACGAAAGGGCCGCGCAAGGCCTGAGAGAGACGTGAGGAAGTAGACCCATGAGAGATCCCTATGAGGTGCTGGGCATCCAGCGCGGCGCGACCGACGACGAGATAAAGAAAGCCTATCGGGCCAAGTGCAAGCGCTGGCACCCCGACCTGAACCCCAACGACCCCACCGCAGAGGAGCACTTCAAGGAGGTGCAGGCGGCTTATGACGCCATCACCAAAGGCGAGACCGGGCCTCAGATGGGCGGCCCGTCCGGCTATGGCCAGCAGAGCTACGGCGGCTACCAGCAGGGGTACAGCGGCTACCAGCAGGGCTACGGCTCAAACGGCTGGCAGCAGGGCGATTTCGACTTCGGATTCGACCCCTTTGGCTTTGGGTTCGGCTTCGGCGGCTACCAGCAGCAGAGCGGGGCCAGCTATTCCGGCTCGGACAGCCCCGAGATGCAGGCGGCCCGCAACTTTGTTTCGAATGGCCGCTATGCGGAGGCCCGCCGGGTGCTGGATGGCATGAACAGCCGCTCGGCGCGGTGGTACTACCTCTCCTCGCTGGCCAATCAGGGCCTCGGCAACAGCATCGACGCGCTGCAGGATGCCCGCCGCGCCGTCCAGCTGGACCCCAATAACACCGAATACCAGATGCACCTGCGCCGGATGCAGAACCCCGGCCAGACCTACCGCACCCAGACCACCTACGCCCAGCCCGGCGGGCTGATGCGCTGGTGCTGGAGTATGATCCTGCTCAACCTGCTGTGCAACTGCTGCTGCGGAGGCGGCTGGGGCTGGCGGTTCCGGATGTAAGCAAGACAGAAAAACCTCCCGTACTGGCGTACGGGAGGTTTTTCTGTTGACGTTAATAGATCACGATGGTGCGGGTGATCTTCTCGCAGGAGTAGTTGCCCGTAGCCTGAGCGGTCTGGATGTAGGTGCCCGGCTCGGTGGGGAACTCGGTGGACTTGCTGCTGAACAGGCCCTTCTTCTTATAGGTGTAAGTGACCTTCGCGTCATTGGCCACCACGCCGTCCGACTCCAGCAGAGCGCCGGTGTTGTGGGCTTCGGCCTCGGCCAGCGTCACAGCGGGCAGCTCCTCGGCCCAGTAGAGGCGGACGCCCTCCGTCTTGGGCTTGATCCGGAACATGGCCACACCGGCGGTGTTCAGGTCGCCGGACTGCAGCGCCACAGCACCCGCGATGTACCGGCCCGAATCCACCGGCTGTTCATCCAGATAGATGCGGCTGAACACGCCCTCGGGCAGGTAGCGGCGGATCATTTCCAGCGAGAGCTTGAGGCCCAGCGACATATCCTTCAGGGTGGGGATATAGAATTTCAGGGCATCCATCACCTTAACGACCTCATCGGCCACGCTCAGAAGCACGCTGACGTCGTTTCCGTCGATGAGCTGCTTGACGTAGGCATAGACGTTGAACTCCTCCACCTGATCGGGGGTCTTGGACATCTTGCGGGGCAGGGGTATCATCTTGAGCAGGGTGCGGAGCTTATCGGAGAGCACGAGGGTGACGTAGCCTTTGGCTTCGCCCTTGACGCCCAGCACCACGCCGATATACTGTACGTCTGCCGGGCGGGTGACCACCGACAGCTCGAACGGGGAGCCATAGACCAGCTTGCCGGTGGCCTGCAGGCGGATGGAGACGGCCTCGTTGGTCTCCTCCATCTGAGTCTGCGAAGCGAGGGGCAGCTCGGTCTGGGCCGCTGCGGCAAACGCCGGAGTCATCATGCTCAGCATGAGGGCTGCTGTCAGGAGCAGCGAGAGCATTCTTTTGGCCTTCATATGGACAAACCTCCTGTATTCATCATCTTCGCCGGGCGGGCTGGTGCCCATGACCCAGCTAGGATAATTTTACCGCAAATCCCTGTCAGGGTCAATAACGGGATTCAAGCAAAAGGGCCGCTGCTCTGGATGGCAGCGGCCCTTCTCCGTTCTCTTACAGGATGCGCACCCGAATAACGGCGGGGATCGCCGAGAGCTTTGCAGCCAGCGCGGCGTCCACTGCGCCGGTGGCGTCCAGCATGGTGTAGGCCATGCTTTTCTTGCTCTTGTTGACCATGTTCTCGATGTTCAGGCCCGCCTCGGTGGTCAGGGCAGTGATCTGGCTGATCATGCCCGGCTCATTCTTGTGGATGATGCAGATGCGCTTGCCTCCGGCGCGGGGCTGGTGCACCTCGGGCATATTCACCGAGTGGGTGATATTGCCGTTCTTGAGGTAGTCGCTGATCTCCTGCGCGGCCATGACGGCGCAGTTGTCCTCCGCTTCCGGGGTAGACGCGCCCAGATGGGGCGTGCAGATGACACCCGGACGGCCCAGCAGGGCCTCGGAGGGGAAGTCGGTCATGTAGCCGGACACCTTGCCGGTGTCGAGGGCCTCCAGCAGGGCGTCGGTGTTGACCAGCTCGCCGCGGGCATAGTTCAGCAGCTTGACACCGTCTTTGCAGAGGGACAGTGTCTGGGCGTTGATGGTGTCCTTGGTGGTGGGCAGATAGGGCACATGGATGGTGATGTAGTCACAGAGAGGCAGCATATCGTTCAGATTGACGCAGTGGTGGACCTGACTGCTCAGATTCCACGCAGCATCGATGGAGATGTAGGGGTCGTAGCCGTAGACCTCCATGCCCAGCTCGATGGCACAGTTGGCGACGCGGGAGCCGATGGCACCCAGACCAATGACGCCGAGGGTCTTGCCCTTGATCTCGTTGCCCACGAACTGCTTCTTGCCCTTCTCCACGCTCTTTGCCATGGCGGGATCTCCGGCAAGGCCCTGCGTCCACTGGGCAGCGGCGGGCACGTTGCGGCTGCCTGCGATGAGCATTCCGATGACCAGCTCGGCCACGGCGTTGGCGTTGGCGCCGGGGGTGTTGAAGACCACGATGCCCTGCTCACTGCACCGGTCGAGGGGGATGTTGTTGACGCCTGCACCGGCGCGGGCGATGGCCAGCAGACCGTCGTTGAAGGTCGTGTTCAGTAAGTCAGCGCTGCGGACGAGGATGCCGTCCGGGGCGTCAGCGTCCACCGACACGTCGAAGAAGTTCTTGTTCAGCTTTGCCAGACCCACCGGGCTGATGGCGTTCAGGGTTTTTATCGTAAACATTGGTTTATCTCCTTACGCATTCTCCTTGCGGAACTTCTCCATGAAGTCCACCAGCTTGTCAACGCCCTCGGCGGGCATTGCGTTGTAGATGGAGGCGCGCATACCGCCCACGAGGCGGTGGCCCTTCAGGTTGACGAAGCCGGCGTCTGCGGCCTCGGCGCAGAACTTCTTGTCGAGGTCGGGGTCCGGGCTGGTGAAGGTAACATTCATGGTGCTGCGGTAACGGTGCTCAACGGGGTTCTTGAAGAAGTCCTGACCGTCGAGGTAGTCGTAGAGGACTTTCGCCTTGGCTTCGTTGATCTCCTGCATCTTGGCGAGGCCGCCGATGTCATTCTCCAGATACTTGAGCACCAGACCGGTCATGTAGATGCACCAGCAGGGCGGGGTGTTGTACATGCTGTCCTTGGCCAGCAGGGTGGTGTAGTTCATCATGGTGGGCACAGTGTCGGCCGCATGGCCCAGCAGGTCGTCCCGGACGATGGCGATGGCCATGCCAGCGGGGGCGACATTCTTCTGGACGCCGAAGTAAATGCAGCCGTATTTCGTCACATCCACGGGCTTGGAGAGGATCATGGAGCTCATATCGGCCACCAGCGGCACGCCCTCCACCTGCGGCAGCTCGACGTACTGGGTGCCGAAGATGGTGTTGTTCTGGCAGATGTGGATGTAGCTGGCGTCCTTGTCGTAATCGATGGCGTTCACATCGGGGATATAGGTGAAGTTCCTGTCCTTGCTGGAGGCGACGATCTTTGCCTCGCCGAACTTTGCGGCCTCCTTGGCGGCCAGATTGGAGAAGTTGCCGGTGACGATGTAGTCGGCCTTGCCGGTGGTCATGAAGTTCAGGGGCACCATGGCGAACTGCTGGGTCGCGCCGCCCTGAAAGAAGCCGACCTTATAGTTATCCGGAATGTTCATCACCCGGCGCAGGGTGGCTTCGGTGTCCGTGATGATGGCGTCGAACCACTTGCTGCGATGGCTCATCTCCATCACGCTCTGGCCGCTGTCGCCATACTCGAGCAGCTCTGCCTGAGCCTGCTTGAGCACCTTTTCGGGTAACATGCTGGGACCTGCGCTGAAATTATAAACTCGTGCCATGGATCGCACTCTCCTCTTCCTGACGGCCCCTTCGGGCGTTGTGCTCTGGATTTGTCCGTAGTATAATGGTTTCAGGGGGTGCAAAACAAGAGCATCTTTGCACAAAGTTCGGCCTCCAAAGTCCGGGCCATCAGCGCGAAGCGCACAAATGTCTTTGCCGCAGGGACATTTTCAGAGACATTCGTAAAATATATGTCCTATTCCCGCATGAATGCTGGATTTTCCGCCCTTGCTCTCTCCGTCGATTTCTGTTATAATGGCAGTATATAAGACAAATGTAAAATCAGGTTTTCGTTCAGAAAAGGAGAGAAACGCCCCATGTATGGCATTCCGGACCGATTGAAGCCCCTTTCGGCGGCAGAGGAGCAGGTGCTTCTGGCCCTGTGGGACTGCAAGCCGCCTGCGTCGCGGCGGGACATCGGAGCGCGTCTGGCCGCAAAAGGCTGGGCCGCTGCCACCGTGCTGAATTTTTTGTACCGGCTGGAAGAAAAAGGCTGGGTCATCTGCACCAAGGAGCAGAATCGCAACCTCTACTCCCCCACCGTCACCCGCCGGGCCTACGGCGTCTTCACCATGCGCCAGCGTCTGGACACCGTCTTCGGCGGCGACCTCGCACAGGCCGTGCGGGCGCTGGTGAGCGAGAGCGGCTGCTCCCAGAGCGAACTGGAACAGGCCATCGCCGTGCTGAACGAAAAGCACGCAGAGGCGGAAGAATACGATCTGTACGACCCCTACGGTTAGCCCTCTCCCAGAGGTCGAGCCAATGTACTGCCATCCGTAAGGCACCGGGCCTTCCGGTCTGGCTTTTTTGGAGGATATTATTTATGGATTGCAAACTGCGCACCCAAAACTGCGGCGGCTGCCCGATGCTGAGCACCGAATACGCCGAACAGCTCAAAAAGAAAGAATCCGCCGTCCGCGCCCTGCTGGGCAAATACGGCCCTGTCGCCCCCATCCGGGGGATGGAGACGCCCTATCACTACCGCAATAAAGTGATCTCCACCTTTGCACCCGCCCCCGGTGGAAAACTCACCTCCGGCATCTACGCGGCCCGCACCCACAAGGTGCTTCCGGTGGAGAGCTGCCTGCTTCAGGACGAGGTGCTGGACAAGGTGATGCTGGCCGTCCGCGCCGCCGCCAACACCTGCCGCTACCAGCCCTTCCACGAGGACAAGGGCACCGGCCTGCTGCGCCACTGTCTGCTCCGCCGGGGCGTCGCCACCGGTCAGGTGATGGTCGTGCTGGTCACTGCCCAGCCCGTCCTGCCCGGCGCAAAGAACTTCGTCAAGGCCCTGCTGGCCGAGGCCGAAAAGCGGGGCGTCCCCGTCACCACCGTCGTCCAGAACTACAACCCCCGCCGCACCAGCGTCGTTCTGGGCGAGGACGAAAAAGTCCTCTACGGCAAGGGCTTCATCCTCGACACCCTCTGCGGCAAGACCTACGCCCTCAGCCCCCGCAGCTTCTATCAGGTCAACCCCATCCAGACCGCCGTGCTCTACGGGCTGGCCGTGGACGCCGCCCGCCTCACCGGCAGAGAGGTCGTCCTCGACGCCTACTGCGGCATCGGCACCATCGGCCTGACGGCCTCCGACAAGGCCCGTCAGGTGGTGGGTGTGGAGCTGAACCGGGACGCCGTCCGGGATGCCATCGGCAACGCAAAGCACAACGGTGTGAAAAACGCCCGCTTCTTCGCCGCCGACGCCACGGCATGGATCCGGGAGGCCGCTGACGCAGGCCAGAAGGCCGATGTCGTCTTCATGGACCCGCCCCGGGAAGGCTCGACGCCCGCTTTTCTCGAAAGCGTGGCCCGCATGGCCCCGAAGCGGATCGTCTACGTCAGCTGCAACCCCGAGACGATGGCCCGCGACCTCGCCCTCCTGACTCAGAAGGGCTACCGCGCCGAGGGCTTTACCCCGGTGGATATGTTCCCCCACAGCGCCCATTGTGAGGTGGTCTGCGCATTGTCCAGAATGACACCGGAGAAGAAAAAGCAGCCTAGACAATAAAAAGGAGCTGGCCGACGATGGAAACGCCAAAGTATTTCTTCCAATACAGAGACGACGCACAGAAACTGTTCCTGCGGGAATACGTTTATGCGCTCGGAACCTTCCATTATAATTGGCACGATGAAATCGAACTTCTCGTCATTCTGCGCGGCAGAGCGGACATCTGCACCGGAGGCTGTGTCTATCAGCTGGAAGAAGACGACATGATTCTGATTAATTCCAACGAAGGTCATGCAACACTGGCACGCAGTGCAGACTGTCTCGCCTTTCTGATTCGTTTTTCGCCGACGGTCTTTGAAGCATATGATGCGAATTATCGTGCATTACGGTTTCAGCTGCTCACAGACAGCAGCTCCCGCGCACAGCTGCCATACCGGCTGCTGCGAATGTACATGACCAAAATGCTGCTTGCGATGGAAACGGATGAACAGAAAAATCTTCTTCAGATGCAAAGCGGCTTGTACCCGCTTTTGGAGCTGCTGCAAAGCCAGTTCCGACAGACTGCTTCCGGCAAATCGGGCATCAGCAGCAGCCGAAGCAGGCTGTTGGTACAGCAGATGATTCAATACATTGAAAAGCACTATCAGGAAAAAGTCACGCTGAACAGCCTCGCCGAGCAGATGGGCTATAATCCGAGTTATCTGTCTCAGCTGTTCCGGGATAATGTCGGTGTCAATTTTTACGATTATGTCACCCGGAAGCGTCTGAGGGAGTCAATATTTGCCCTGCAGCAGACCGACAAAAAAATACTGGACATTGCTGCCGACAGCGGTTTTCAGGACATCAAAGCGTTCAACACCAAATTCAAAGAAGTATTCGGGCGCACACCTTCCGAATACCGCCGCTCCCTTACCGAGATTACCGTTCCACGCTGGTCGGAAAGCTCTCACGCCTATGTGGAACGGGAAAATTCCTTTGTGGAGCAAAAGCTGAAAAGTTATCTTCATCTGGAATCCGTTGATATGTCCACCTCTGAAAACGCCTTTCCTCCCTTGCGGTCGCTTGAGCTGGACAGACAGCTTCTGGACGAAATTGCATTGCAACTCGAGAAAATCACAAAGCAGATTCAGAACCGCAAAATCTGAAAAATCCCCCACCCGATTTCTTTGGTGCGAAAAAAGCACAAGAATGTTTCATTTTGTAGCATAATTCTTGTTTTTTCTGCCCAAGCATAGATTTCTGTGGGTGATTTTATGGCTTTTTTCTGTGAGCGGCTCTGCAAAGACCGCATGATGAAAACTTTGTTTATTTTTGGACAAGCCTAAAAAAGCGGAAAGACAAAGGCACGAAGATACGGTAAAATAATGCCATAAAATACGTTTTGCGGCAACAAGCTCCCCGGCGGGCGCCAGCAGGGGTCTCTGCTCTGAACGGAAAAATTGGAGGCAATTATGAGCACACTGACCATCTGTATCATCGTATTCGTGCTTTCCATGCTCTGTTTTGCATGGAACAAGTTCCCTATGGGCATCACTGCACTGGCTACTCTGATTGTTCTGGTGTTCACCGGATGCATCAGCGGCAAGGATGCTCTAGCCGGTTTCAGCAACACCAACAACATCGTAATTGTCACGATGTTCGTCGTGGCCGCCGGCCTGAACCGTACCCAGTTTATTGACAAGCTCTCTGACAAAATCGTGAAGATTTCCGGCGGCTCCTTCAAGCGAGCCTATCTCGGTTATCTGATTATCGCATTCCTTCTGACCAACTTCCTCAACAGCCCGCTGACCGTTTATGCCATCGTCTTCCCCATGTGCTTTGCCATGAGCGAATCCTTCGGCGTCAGCCCGTCCAAAACCATGTATCCCCTGTGCGTCGTATCCATCGTCTGCTGCTGCGCACTGCCCCTCAGCGCTGCAATCACCGACGCCGGTATGATCAACGGCTATCTGGAAGGCTACGGCATCACCGATGTGGCTCTGACTCCGATGGACTTTATGATTGCCCGTCTGCCCCTGGCAATTCTGACGCTGCTGTGGGCTTATTTTTACGGCTACAAGAATGCTCCCGAGCAGCCGATTATCCCCATCGAGGTCAAAGCGCAGAAGCGTGAAGATAAAAAGCCCCTGAGCAAGTTCTCCGAGACTGCCGGTGTCGTCATCTTCTTTGGCACCATCCTGCTGCTCATCACCCGCGAGTTCCACGGCATCGCCACTTGGAAAATCACCTTTACCGCTGCGCTTCTGACTGTTCTCTGCGGCGTTCTGAGTGAGAAAGAAGCTATCAAAGCCATCCCTGTTTCCACTTCCTGCATCTATGTGGGCTGCCTTGCAATGGCAACCGCATTGACCAACACTGGTGCCGGTGATATTGTAGGTAATGCCGTTTCCGGCCTGCTGGCCAACTCCCAGAACGGCTATCTGCTGGGCGCAGCCTTCTTCATTGTCAGCTTCCTGTTCACCCAACTCATGCTGAACAAGGCAGTTTACGGCATCTTTATCCCCATTGCCATCATGACCTGTCAGGCTCTGGGCGCCAATCCCATCGGCCCCATCCTGCTCTGCTTCTCCGGCTCGATGTCCGCCATTCTGACTCCTATGGCTACCCCCGCCATTCCTATGGCAATGGCCGCAGGCGGTTACGACCAGAAGTCTCTGTTCAAGCAGGGCTGGCTGATTTCTGTGCTGCTGTGCGTCGGCTATATCTTCTTCATCATGACCGTGTTCCCGGCATTCTGATAGGAGCAACTCTATGAAAATCACAAATATCGAAACAATTCTGGCAGGACAGCGCTATCTTTTCGTCAAAGTTCATACCGACACCGGACTTGTGGGCTACGGCGAATGCGGTGCATGGTGCTATCAGGAAGCAACCGCCGAGTGTATCCACGCAATGGAGCACCACCTCATCGGCCTCGACCCGCTGAACATCGAATATATCAACAATGGTCTGACCCGCTGTATGCATTTCCGCGGCTCCGTGGTCATGGCGGCGATTTCCGGCATCGACATTGCTCTGTGGGATTTGAAGGGCAAATATTACAACGCCCCCATCTATGAGCTTCTGGGCGGAAAAGTGCGCGACAAGGCACGCATTTATGTCAACTTCAAAGCGAAGACTCCCGAAGACTTCGCTAAGAAGGCACTGGATTTGAAAAATCAGGGCTACACTGCCATCCGGTACTCCATCGGCCACCCCGAGGACGAAAACGGTCGGTGCGGCGAGAACTTCTCGCAGGTCGTGTACCGTATGGAGCGTCAGATGGCCGCTATCCGCGAGGCTGTGGGCTGGGAGACGGACATTGCCATTGAGTGCCACCGCGGCTTGACTCCGGCTCAAGCCATCGAGTGCGCACACGCTCTGAAACCGTACCGTCCCTACTTCTACGAAGACCCCATCCCCGACAATATGGCGGCGATGACCAAGCTGACCGAGGAAATCGATTTACCGGTTGCCACGGGCGAACGCTTTATCAATCTGATGGAGTTCGACGAGTTTATGACTGCCTCCCATGTGCGCTATGTGCGCCCGGATATGTGCGTTGCAGGCGGCATCACGGCTGGCAAAAAAATTGCTGCGCTGGCTGAGGCAAAATCCATCTACATTATCCCGCACAACCCGCTTGGGCCGATTTCCACCGCAGCCTGCTTGCAGCTGGATGCCTGCATCCCCAACTTTGAGATTCAGGAATATCCGGTGGACGACGAGGGTCACTGCCGTCTGGACAAAGAAATGAAGCAGCCGTTTGTCATCAAAAATGGCTACATCCAAATCCCGGACGGCCCGGGTCTTGGCATCGAATTGTTGGACGACATTGGCACAGTGTTCCCCTTCAAAGGAAGATACGGCAAGTTTGTACAGCACGAGGACGGCTCCATCGTAGACCGCTAATCAAAAAGCTTTGACCATATAACGCACAAGCCCCTCGGAGATTTCACTCTCCGGGGGCTTGTTTTTTACGTTATTCTGATTTTTACAGCCCGAACAGCGCCAGCAGGCGGTGCCACAGGCGGACGAAGAAATTGCCCTCCGTGGCGTTGTCTGCTGCCGTCTCCACCGGGGCCGTTTCGGCGGGCGTCTCGGCGGTCTTGTAGATGAACTTCACCCTCTGCTCTGCCCCCTCGGGCGCACCGGCAAAGCTGGTGTAACCGGCGAGGCGGCTGGTCATCTCTTCCACTACGGCCTGCAGAGCGTGGAGCTGGTCGGCGTCCAGTGCGCCGGTGAGCTGAGAGATACCCTCAGCGTTGAACTGCACGAGGCCGCCGTTGAGCTGGTCGGTGCCGTTCTGGAGCTGGAGCACACCGTCATACAGGGCGGATGCGCCGCCGGCCAGCCGGGCGCTGCCCTCCTTGGCGATGTGAGCGCCCTCGGCGGCTGCAGCCACGCCGTCGGCGTACTGGCCGACGCTGGACACGAAGAGCCGGATCTGTCCCAGATTCTCTTTCAAGGCGCGGACGCTGGCCATGTCCTCACTGTTGGCGGTCTGGTAGACCAGCTCATCGTGGATCTTCTGCTGGGCGTCGCTGTCGGTGAGCTTTTTCAGCCAGCCCACGATGAAATCGGGGGAGAAGCTCTGCATCAGGCGCAGCGCAGCCTCAAGGTCGTGCCCCGTTTTGGTGGCCGCGAGGTAGAGGGCGATGTCCAGCTGGCTGGCCTTGAACTGAGGAGCCTGCTCCCAGATGGTGCGCACCATCTTTTTGCGGCCTGCCGCCAGCGTTTTCTCCCCCAGCGAGAGGATGCCGTCGATGACGGCCTCGTAGGTATCCCACGTCATGGGGGTGTCGATGAGACCATTTTCCATGAGGGTCTGGTTGGCGGAGTCCAGCACGCCGTCGGCCACCTGCTGTGCGCCGGAGGTCAGGGCGGCATTGTTGGAGGTCAGGGTGTCCAGCCCCTCCGTCAGCTGGCCGAGACCGCCGTCCAGCTGATTCACGCCGTCCAGCAGGGCCAGCGAACCAGCGGCAAGCTGGGCTGTGCCCGCCTTCAGCTGGGAAGCACCGTCCAAAAGCTGGCTCATGGCATCGTTCAGAGCCGCGATGCCGTCGGTCAGGCCGTTGAGGCTGTCGAGGTCAAAGACCTCATCCCCCTGCCCCAGCGCCTCGGCGGTGGCAGCACAGGCCAACAGGATCTGAGGTGCTGTCAGCTCTTCTACATCGGCCTCCACGGTCAGGCTGTCCTGTAAGTACCGGGTCACACCGTCCACCTGCTGGGGCAGAAGGCCGTCGAGGGACGCCTTCACGCCCGGCAGGGCGACGAAGGCCGCCACGCTGCTCTTGGCCGCGCTTTCCAGCAGGCCGTTCACGGCGTTGACGTTGCGGGCGTCCCCGCCCAGCACGATGCCCACCGCTGTCACCAGCGGGGTGACGACGGTGCGCTCTTTTCCGTCCACCGTCAGCGTCCCCTTCTCGTTGTTGGTCAGGTCGATGGTGAGCACGAGATGGCCGCTCTGGCCCAGAAGCTCGCTCAGAGGAGCGGTCCTGCCGTCCAGCGTATAGGTCACTTTTGCGGAGATGGGGAGCGGCCGGTCGGTGTCGCCCTTATAGTAGACGTCGGTGTCGTCGGTGTTCCAGACCAGCGTGTCGCCGTTCCGGGTATACTCGGCGAAGCTCTCGGTGTTCACGATGTTCTTCAGGGTGGACTTATCCTCCACTCCGGCGAGACCGTCGGCAGCGTAGAGGTGCTCGCTGACGGTGGTCTTCTGGACCGAGCCGTCTGCCGCCATGACGGCGTAGACCGTCTCATCCTTCGAAAAGGGGGCTTTCGTCGCCGCAAAAGCGGGCCGACAGAGGCCGACTGTCATGGTCAGGGCAAGCGCCGCAGCGCCAGCGCGGCGCAGAAGATCCTGCGTTTTTTTCATATGATTCACTCCTTTGCAGCGTTGGGGGCGGTGAGCCAGTGGTATGTCGTGCGGCAGATGAGGCCGTCCAGCAGCATCAGCGCAGCGGGCAGCACCAGCAGGATGACCGCCATGCTGATGAGCGCACCCCGGGAGATGAGCATACAGATGCTTTCCAGCAGCTCCACCTTGCTGATGGCCGCGACGCCGAAGGTGGCTGCGAAGAAGGTCAGGCCGCTGGTGAGGATGCTCTGGCTGCAATGTTCCAGCGCCTGCTGGGCTGCGGCCTTGGGCGAGCGGAGGGCCAGCCGCTCTTCGCGGTAGCGGGTGGTCATGAGGATGGAGTAGTCTACCGTCGCGCCCAGCTGGATGGTGCCGATGACGATGCTGGCGATGAAGGGCAGCGAGTCGTCGATGAAATAAGGGATGCCCATATTGATGGCAATGGCTGCCTCGATGCTGGCCACCAGCAGCACCGGCACCGACAGGCTGCGGAAGGACAGCGCGATGATGACCAGCACCGCCGCGATGGACCAGATGTTGACGTTTTTGAAGTCCTCGTCCGCGATCTCCACGAGGTCCTTCATCATGGCTCCCTCGCCGGTGACGAGGCCCTCGGGGTCCGCGGTCTTGACGAGGCGGACCAGCTCGTCCACCTGCGCATTGAGGGCGTCGCTGCCGGATTTGTAGCAGCCGTTGGCGAGGATGAGCTTATAGCCGCCGTTCTGCACGATGTTCATCAGTTCGTCAGGCAGAAGCTCCATCTCGAAGCCGGGGCCTGCGATGGAGTCGAGGCTGACCACCTGCGTGATGCCGTCCACCCCCTTGATCTCGTCGCAGAGACCGGATACCTGCGAGGCCGTCAGCTCCTCCCGGACGAGGATGAAGTGGTTGGTCATCATGCCAAAGTCTTCGCCCAGCTTGTTCGTGCCCACGATGCCGGGCATATCCTGCGGCAGAGCCGCAAAAATATTGTAGTAGATGTCCGTCCTGCTCTGGGCCAGCCCGAAGGGGATCATCAGCAGGAGAAAGACCGCCACCACAGGCACCGGGTGCTTGGAGACAAAATGGCTCAGATGGGTGAGCCGCGGCATGAAGGTGCGATGGCGGTATTTTTCCACCCACCGGTCAAAGAAGAGGATAAGCGAGGGCAGGATGACGATGGTGCAGAGAACGCCCAGCGCCACGCCCTTCGCCATGACGACGCCAAGGTCTGCGCCCAGCGTCAGCTGCATGGCACAGAGGGCCAGAAAGCCCGCGATGGTGGTGAGGCTGGACGCCGCGATGGAGCTCATGGTCTTGCAGATGGCGTTCTCCATCGCCTCTTCGTTGGAGGCACAGGAGGCTTTTTCCTCCTCGTAGCGGTGGAGCAGGAAGATGGAAAAATCCATCGTTACGCCCAGCTGCAAAACTGCCGCCAGCGCCTCGGTGATGAAGCAGACCTGCCTCAGAAAAATATTCGTACCAAAGTTATACACCAGCGGAAAGAGCAGCCCCAGCATGAAGAGGAAGGGCGTGAGCCAGCTTTCCAGCGAGAGGAAGAGCACCAGCAGACACCCCGCCACAGCGCAGAGCACATACAGGGGCATCTCCCCCATGACCAGCTCCTTGGTGTCGCTCAGGATGACACTGATGCCGCCGAAGAAGCAGTTCTTCCGCAGTATTTTTTTGATCTGGGCCACGGCCCCCATCGTCTCCTCGCTGACGCTGGAACCACCCAGCTGGACGATGAGGATGGTGGAGTCGTTCTTGCCGAACAGGAACTGCTGAAGGTCTGCCGGCAGCATCTCCACCGGCACCGCCGGGTCCAGCACATCGCTGAGCCAGAAGGTGTTCAGCACGTCCGGCACCTCGTCGATCTCGGCCTTCATGGCCAGCAGCTCGTTTGTGGGCATCCCCTCCACGGTGATCATGTTGGTGGACGCCAGATGGTAGTCCGTTTCTAAGAGCAGCTGCCCCACCCGGGAGTCCAGCTCCTGCGGCAGATAGGAGAGGATGTCGTAGTTGATGGGCGTGGCGACGGCCCCCACTGCCGCCGGGATGAGCAGCAGCACCGCCGCAATGAGGATGAGCCTGCGCATCCGCACGATGGCCCGCGCTAGTTTTTTCATTCATTTCCTCCCAAAGAGCATTTTTTCGCCGTTTCAGAGAAAAACGACTTTTCTCGTTTTTCCGATATACTTTATTATAGTACTCTCCCTTTGGGTGTCAAGAGACAACTCTCCCTCAGCAAAAAGCCTCTCCCTCTGGGAGAGGTGGCATTGCGGAGCAATGACGGAGAGGGCAAGCCCGGTATGACAGACCCTCCGCACAGCGATAATCAAACACCCTTTGTCAGAGCGGCATTATCGCAGCGTCCGTGCTTCCCCGTCCGCATCCTTGCCCTCTCAGGCGCTCACGCGCCAGCTCTCCCAAGGGGAGAGCCTTTGCAATAGTCATACCCTCCGCGCAAAACTCCAAAATTTCGAGAGTCGGTTTGTGCAGAATCGTCAAATCTGTCTATTGCCTTTTTCGGCCTCTTCGGCTATAATCAACGCATAGACAGCAACGGCGCTGTGAGTCACCTCCTGACTCGCAGCGTCGTTTCGTTTAACCAGATATTTCGCGGGCAGGGGCCTCCCCTCTCCGCGCAAAAATCCACGGCAAGCTGAAGCATTTTGTTCAAGTAAGGAGTAGGAATTTATGGCAGCAAATGTTATGGAGATCTACGGCAGCAAAGTCTTTAACGAGCACGTCATGAAGGAGCGTCTTCCCAGCGCTACTTATAAGAGCCTCGAGAAGACCCTGCACAAGGGCGCGCCTCTGGACATCGAGGTCGCAAACGTCGTGGCCAGCGTCATGAAGCGCTGGGCAATGGAGCTGGGTGCCACCCACTACACCCACTGGTTCCAGCCTCTGACCGGCATCACCAGCGAGAAGCACGATGGCTTCGTCTCCCCCGTGGGTGACGGCACCGCCATCATGGAGTTCAACGGCAAGGAGCTTGTCCGCGGCGAGCCGGATGCCTCCTCCTTCCCCTCCGGCGGCCTGCGTGCCACCTGTGAGGCCCGCGGCTACACCGCATGGGACCCCACCAGCTACGCTTTCGTGAAGGACGACGTCCTCTGCATCCCCACCGCCTTCGTCAGCTACACCGGCGAGGCTCTGGACAAGAAGACTCCCCTGCTGCGCTCCATGAACGCGCTCTCCAATCAGGCCATCCGCGTGCTGAAGCTCTTCGGCAAGGATGTGGACTACGTCTCCACCACCGTCGGCCCCGAGCAGGAGTACTTCCTCATCAAGAAGGAGGACTACGAGGCCCGTCAGGACCTCATCCTCACCGGTCGCACCCTCTTTGGCGCACCTTCGGCCAAGGGTCAGGAGCTGGAAGAGCACTACTTCGGCGTCATCCGCCCCGAGGTCTCCGCGTTCATGAAAGAGCTGGACGAGAAGCTGTGGAAGCTGGGCGTCCCCGCCAAGACCAAGCACAACGAGGTGGCCCCCTGCCAGCATGAGCTGGCCCCCATCTTCGATACCACCAACGTCGCCATCGACCACAACCTGCTGACGATGGAGATGATGAAGAAGCTGGCCCCCAAGTACGGCCTCGTCTGCCTGCAGCATGAGAAGCCCTTCGAAGGCGTCAACGGCAGCGGCAAGCACAACAACTGGTCCATGTCCACCACCCATGAAAATCTGCTGGACCCGGGCGACACCCCCATGGAGAACCTGCAGTTCCTCGTCTTCCTCGCCGCTGTCATCAAGGCAGTCGATGAGTACGCCGACCTGCTGCGCACCTCTGTCGCCACCCCCGGCAACGACCACCGTCTGGGTGCCAACGAGGCACCTCCGGCCATCATCTCCATCTTCGTGGGCGAAGAGCTGGAGGCCGTCATCGACGCCATCGCTTCCGATTCTCCCTACGCCGGCCCCGTCAAGATGAAGATGGACCTGGGCGTGGACGTCCTGCCCAAGTTCAGCAAGGACACCACCGACCGCAACCGTACTTCTCCCTTTGCCTTCACCGGCAATAAGTTCGAGTTCCGTATGCCCGGCTCTGCCGAGAACCTGAGCGACGCCAACACCATCCTGAACACCGCCGTCGCCAAAGAGCTGAAGGGCTACGCCGACGAGCTGGAGAAGGCCGACGACTTCACCAGCGCCGCCATCGCCCTCATCAAGCGCACCATCCGCGACCACCGCCGCGTCATCTTCAACGGCAACGGCTACACCGCCGAGTGGGAGGCCGAGGCTGCCAAGCGTGGCCTGCCCAACATGAAGAACACTCCTGCTGCCCTGCCGGCCCTCATCGACCCCAAGAACATCGCCCTGATGGAAGAGTTCGGGGTGCTGACCAAGGTGGAGATGCACAGCCGCTACGAGGTGGAGCTGGAGCACTACTCCAAGGTCATCAACATCGAGGCCCTGACCATGCTGGAGATGGCCCGCAAGCAGCTGCTGCCCGCCATCAACTCCTACATGAGCGAGGTCGCCAATACCGCTGCCTCCAAGCTGGCCGTCAGCGAGAGCCTGAGCGTCCGCAGCGAGACGAAGACGCTGAGCCACCTGTCCGCCGATGCCGACGCCATGAGCGACGCCATCGACGAGCTGCAGGCAGCCGTCGATGCCGCCAAGGCCCTCTCCGACGAGAGCGCAAAGGCCGTCGCCTTCCACGACGATGTGCTGCTCAAGATGGACGCCCTCCGCGCCGCCGCTGACGACGCCGAGACCATCTGCGGCGAGGACTACTGGCCTCTGCCCAGCTACAGCAAGATGCTTTACTACGTTTGAGCTTCTCGCATCAGCGCAGAATAAAGCACCTTGGGCTGAGGCGCTTCTCTAAGCCATTCTCCTTTTCCTATTTCTTACACCAGCCTGAAGACCTGCTCCTGTATGGGGGCAGGCCTTTGGGCGTTTTTTAAGAGGACACACTATGAGCTATACGACACAGCAGGACATCCTCGATTTCGTCGAGGACAATAACGTAAAATTTGTCCGCTTCGCGTTCTGTGACATCTTTGGCGTTCAGAAGAACATCGCCGTGCTGGCCAGCGACCTGCCCAAGGCGCTGGAAGAGGGCGTCTGCTTCGACGGCAGCTCCATTGCAGGCTTCATGCATGTGGAGGAGAGCGACCTTGTCCTCCGGCCCGACCTGTCCACCGCGACCATCCTGCCCTGGCGCACCGCCGAGGGGCGGGTGATGCAGTTCTTCTGCGACGTGGAAAAGCCGGACAACGCCCCCTTCGGCGGCAACTGCCGCGGCTTCCTGCGGGACATCAACCGCCGGTTCCGAAATCTGGGCCTGAGCTGCAATGTAGGCACCGAGTGCGAGTTCTATCTCTTCGAAAACGACGACCATGGCCGTCCCACCCGCATCCCCATCGACGCAGGCGGCTATTTCGATGTGGCTCCGCTGGATGCAGGCGAGAACCTGCGCCGGGACATCTGCCTGACCATGGAGCAGATGGGCCTTGCGCCCCAGCACAGCCACCACGAGAACGGCCACGGCCAGAACGAGATCGATTTCCACTACGCAGGCCCCCTGCGGACTGCCGACAACATCTTCCTGTTCAAGCAGATCGTCCGGGCCGTGGCCGCCAGCAACGGCTTCCACTCCAGCTTCCTGCCCAAGCCCCTGCCCGATCAGGCCGGCAGCGGACTCCACATCAACTTCTCGCTGTCCATGGACGGCAGGAACCTCTTTGAGGGCGACATCGTCCCCGACAGCATCCCCGGCAGCTTCATGGCGGGCATCCTCCGCCACAGCCGGGAGCTGACGGCCTTCACCAATCCCCTGCCCAACAGCTACCTCCGCTTCGGCTGCGACGAGGCCCCCCGCTATGTGAGCTGGAGCCGCCAGAACCGCAGCCAGCTCATCCGCATCCCGCAGGTGAGAGGCAACAACTGCCGGATGGAGCTGCGCAGCCCCGACCCGGCCTGCAACCCCTACCTCGCCATCGGCCTCGTGCTGGCGGCAGGCCTCGACGGCATCGAGAACCGGATGCAGCTGTCTGCCCCTGTCAACCGCAACCTCTTTATCCCGGCCGAGGCCGTCGGCCTCGGCCTCGAGACCCTGCCCGCCTCGCTGGAAGAGGCCGTGGAGGTGGCCAAGGGCAGCGAGTTCCTGCACAAGTTTCTGCCCGACGAGCTGAGTCGGCGCTACTACGCCGAGGCCCTGCGCCGGTGCGAGGCGCTGAAGAGCGCCGCCGACCCGATCGAATACGAGCGCGTCCACTACTTCAATGCCATCTGAGACAGCATGACATGAGAAAGGAGTGAGCCGTATGGGACGTGCCCTGATCGTAAGCGCAGGCGCAAGCTCGAACGAATATATCTCCGCACGCCTGACTGAGCTGGGCTATGCGCGGCCCCTCATCGTGCCCAGCGCGGCGGAGGCGAGGCGGCGGATGCTGGAATCCGACTTCGAGCTGATCGTGGTCAACGCGCCTCTGCCGGATGAGTTCGGCCATGAGCTGTGCGCCGACGCCGTGGAAAAGACCGACGCGGGCGTGGTGTTTCTGGCCAAAGCCGCTGTCGCCGAGCAGCTTCTGACCCCTCTGAGCGAGCAGGGGGTGCTGCTGGTGACAAAGCCCTTCTCCAACACATTTTTCCTACAGGCCATCCATATGGCCGCCGCCAGCAACCACCGCCTGCTGCTCCTGCGTCAGGAAAACCAGCGGCTGCAGGAAAAGCTGGCGCAGGTGCGGCTGGTCAGCCGCGCCAAGTGCTGCCTCATCGAGCTGGGTCACATGACCGAGGCCGAGGCGCATCGCTGCATCGAAAAAAAGGCAATGGACACCCGGCGCGACCGCACCGAAGTCGCGCAGGAGATCCTGGACTCCTACGACCCCGCGCAGTGATATATTTGAAGCACTGCGCCCCCACAGCGGGAAAGTATATGCTTCAAGATCATCTGTAATCTGTAAATAGAGGAGAATACTATGGCAAAATTTATTTTCGTGACCGGCGGCGTCGTCTCCGGTCTGGGCAAAGGCATCACCGCCGCCTCTCTGGGCCGACTGCTGAAGTGCCGCGGCCTCAAGGTGGCCAGCCAGAAGCTGGACCCCTATGTGAACGTGGACCCGGGCACCATGAGTCCCCTGCAGCACGGCGAGGTCTTCGTCACCGATGACGGCACTGAGACCGACCTCGACCTCGGCCATTACGAACGCTTCATCGACGAGAACCTGAACAAGTACTCGAACCTGACCACCGGCAAGGTGTACTGGAACGTGCTGAACAAGGAGCGTCAGGGCGCTTACCTCGGCCAGACCGTCCAGATCATCCCCCACATCACCAACGAGATCAAGAGCTACATCTACAATCTGGCCTCCTCCACCGAGGCTGATGTGGTCATCACTGAGATCGGCGGCACCACCGGCGACATCGAGAGCCAGCCCTTCCTTGAGGCCATCCGTCAGGTGGGCCTCGAGCAGGGCAAGGAGAACTGCTGCTTCATCCATGTCGTCCTCGTGCCCTACATCTCCGGTTCGGACGAGTACAAGTCCAAGCCCGCACAGCACTCCGTCAAGGAGCTGCAGGGCATGGGCGTCAGCCCCGACATCATCATCCTCCGCGCCGACGGCAGCGTGGGCAGCGACATCCGCCGGAAGATCAGCACCTTCTGCAACGTCAAGCCCGAGTGCGTCATCGAGAACCTGACCATGCCCAGCCTCTACCAGTGCCCGCTGATGCTCCACACCGGCGGCTTGGACGATGTGGTGGTCAAGCAGCTCCACCTCGACGTCCCCCCCGCCGATCTCACCGAGTGGAAGGAGATGCTGTCCCGGATCGCCACCCGCACCAAGACCTGCACCATCGCCCTCGTGGGCAAGTACGTCAAGCTGCACGATGCCTATCTGTCGGTCATGGAGAGCCTCTATCACGCCGGCTTTGAGAACGACAGTCAGGTGGAGATCAAGTGGGTCGAGAGCGAGGACCTGCCCGATCAGGCCGCCTGCCGGGAGGCTTTTGCGGACGTGGACGGCATCATCGTGCCCGGCGGCTTCGGCGACCGCGGCATCGAGGGTATGATCCAGGCTGCACAGTATGCCCGTGAGAACCATGTCCCCTACTTCGGCATCTGCCTCGGTATGCAGATCATGGTGATGGAGTTCGCCCGCCACGTTCTGGGCTACGCCGACGCCAATTCCAGCGAGTTCACCCCGGAGGGCCATCACAACGTCATCGACCTGATGGCCGACCAGCAGGGCAACATCCCCAAGGGCGGCACCATGCGTCTGGGCAAGTACCCCTGCGCCGTCCTGCCCGGCACCAAGATGGCCGAGTGCTACGGCCAGAGCGAGATCTGGGAGCGCCACCGCCACCGCTACGAGTTCAACAACGAATACCGTCAGGAGATGCAGGATGCCGGTCTTGTCATCTCGGGCACCAGCCCCGACGGCCGCCTCGTGGAAACCGTTGAGCTGCCGGGCCGCGATTTCCACCTCGGCGCACAGTTCCACCCCGAGTTCAAGAGCCGCCCCAACCGCGCACACCCCCTGTTCAAGGGCTTCATCGCCGCCGCGCTGAAGGCCAAGAAGGAGAAGATGGGGCACTGAAACAGATAACAAAAGCCTCCGATTTTCTGCGAAAATCGGAGGCTTTTGTTTCTAATATGTAACTCTTACTTACTTGCTGGCCTTGGTGCACTTCTTCCGTGCGGCGGTCTTGCGGGCAGGCTTTGCGGCGGGAGCCTTGGCGGCAGGGGCAGCGGCCTTTGCAGCCGGAGCGGCCTCAGCGGGCTTCTCCTCAGCCTTGGCGGGGGCAGTCTCTGCCTTGACCTCGGCAACCTTCTCGACAGCCTTTTCAGCGGCCTTGGCAGCGGACTTCTTGGCCGCAGGCTTCTTTGCGGTCTTCGGCTCAGCCTTGGGGGCTGCCTTCTTGGCGGCGGGCTTCTTCGCCGCGGGCGCAGCCTTTTCCTCGGTCTTTGCGGCGGCGGGGACAGCGGCCTCAGCCTTGGCCTCGGCGGGCTTGTCCTCGGCCTTGGGAGCGTGCTTTGCACGGTCCTTTACCTCCGAGATGGTCCACAGCTGGTCCTCACCAGCCGTCTCCTGCCAGATCTGGAGGATAGCGCCATCGGCGGTGCCCATGCCCACGGTGTCGATGCACTTGCCTGCGGCCCACATGGAGCGCAGACGGACGGTGCCCGCCGGGGTCGGCTCCACCTTCCACATCTGGGACGTGCCGCCCACGTCCTCCCACAGGTGCAGCCATGTGCCGTTGGCGGTGCCGGTCATCATCAGGTCGATGAGCTTGCCGGAGGCGCGGTTGCGGATGCGGTAGACGCCATCGCCCTCCCGGACGAAGGCCCACTCCTGCTCGGGCGCGTGCCCGTACTTGCCCAGACGGATGCTGCCGCCATCCTTGGCGTTCTCCACAGCCTGAATGACGCTGCCGGTCTTGGCGGCAATGGTGTAGAAGCGGTCTGCTTCGATAACGGTCTGTGCCACAGATTTCATAAATTTTCCCTCCGTGTTCTGAGGGACTGTTCCCTCAAAGCTCTTCTCAGCGCTGTTTTTTCTCGCAGCGTTTTTCTTTCATGTACCAAATTATACCACTTGACGTGATTTCCCACAAGCAATTCGACCTTTCTTTGTCAAATGTGCTAAAAGACATTCCATTTTTTTCTGCTTTTGCGCTCAATGCCCTAACTTTTTGGAGCCGTCAGCCCCAAACTCCCAGACCTCGACATTTTGCAGGATCTGCGTTATACTTATTTTAATTATGAAAGCGAGGTATCCAGCCCATGCATTCCCCGTCCCAAGCCGATGAGGCCGCGCGCAGTGCGCTCCAGTTCGAGAAGATGACCAAGACCCCTGTGCCGAAGCTCATCCTCGGCCTCGCCGCCCCCACCATCCTGAGTATGCTCATCACCAGCATCTACAATCTGGCCGACACCTTCTTTGTGGGCCAGCTGTCCACCAGCGCGTCGGGCGCGGTGGGCGTCGTGTCCAGCCTCATGGCCATCATTCAGGCCCTCGGCTTCATGCTGGGCCATGGCGCAGGCGGAATCATCAGCCGCAGCCTCGGCAATCAGGACACCCACGCCGCCACCAAGTTCGCCTCCACCAGCTTTTTCACGGCGCTGGTCTTCGGCATCGTGCTGGCGGGAGTCGGCCTTTCCACCCTGCCCGGCTTCATGATGCTGCTGGGCAGCACCGACACCATCCTGCCCCACGCCTGCGCCTATGCGCGGCCCATCCTCATCGCTGCGCCCCTCATGATGTCCAGCCTTGTGATGAACAACATCCTGCGCTACGAGGGCAAGGCCAGCTTCGCCATGATCGGCCTTGTCGCCGGCGGCGTGCTCAACATCCTGCTGGACCCCATCTTTATCTTCGGCTTCGGCATGGGCACCGGCGGCGCGGGTGTCGCCACTGCTCTGAGCCAGAGCATCGGCTTCTGCATCCTGCTGTCTATGTTCCTGCGGGGCAAGACGGTGAGCCAGTTCCGCATCACGAAAGTCACCCGCAGCGCCCGGGACTTCGGCCTCATCTTCTTCAACGGTGCACCCAGCTTTGGCCGTCAGGGCCTGAACAGCATCGGCAGTATGCTGCTGAACGTCGCAGCCCGCAGCTACGGCGACGCCGCCGTGGCAGGCATGAGCATCGTGTCCCGCATCTTCCAGTTCCTGCTGTCGGTGGCCATCGGCGTTGGGCAGGGCCTGCAGCCTGTGGCGGCGTTCAACTACGGCGCACGCCGCTTCGCCCGGGTGCGGCAGGCGGCCATCTTCACCATCTCGACGGCCTTCTGCTTCGTCACGGTGCTGAACATCCTCTGCTGGTTCAATGCCGAGCCTCTCATCCGTCTCTTCCGCGATGACCCCGCTGTCACCGCCGTGTCCCTGCCCGCTCTGCGGTATCAGTGCATCGCCATGTTCTTACAGCCTGTCATCATCGTCACCAACATGATGTTCCAGTCCATCGGCAAATCGGGCCGAGCCACCTTCCTCGCCTGCTGCCGTCAGGGCATCTGTTTCATCCCCCTCATCCTTACCCTGCCCCGCATCTGGGGCCTGCCCGGCATCGAGCTGTGCCAGCCCATCGCCGACGCCCTCACCTTCTGCATCTCGGTGCCCTTCCTCCTGCCCTTCCTGAAAGAGCTGGGAGAAAAAGGGGACGAAGAATAACTGCCCGCCAGCGGCGGAAGTTTCTCCGAAGACCGTCCGCTGGGGTGGGACCCTGTTGCCGAAGGCAATAGGGCGGGCGATGGAATGGCCCGAACCGTGTCTGAGGAGAAAGCTTCCGCTGCGCCCCATTGTCACCAAACTGTAACCAGACCCGGCCAACTTTCTGCAATGAAATGGCCGGGTCTTTCGTATATACTATAAACAGGAAAGTCAAATTCTGGGAAACTGCGAGGTGTTTCTATGAAGACCGCTCTGCTTCGACTCCGCTGCCGCGCCGCCTGCCTTGTGCTGGCAGGCGGACTGCTGACGAGCTGTTCGCTGCTGCCCGCGGCGTCGCCCCGGCCCGAGGGGACGGCGGCATCGCAGGCACCGCAGTATTACAGTGAATCGTGGCTCACCGACGATGCGCTCCATTTCATTTATTCCTACGCTGGCAACGGCGGCGGCACCATCCTCCGGGGCGGGAAAGTGCTCTATCAGGGCAGCCGCTCCGACAGCGTCCAGCTGGTGCGGAACACCCTCACCGGCGAGGCAGACTACTATCTTGTCTCCCACTCCACCCCCGGCACCGAGGAGCGCACCTCCACCCTCTACGACGCCGACGGCAGCGCCGTCATGACCTTTCCCCATGCCGTGAACGCCACCCTCTCGGGCGGGCTGCTCATCCTGCGGGACGACGCCGACGTCTGGGCCTTTGAGAGCGGTGCCACCGGCGGCATCCGGGTGTACGACCTCGCCACCGGGGCCGAGCTGCCCGTGCCGGAAACGGCTCTTGACTGTCTCGTAGTGGATGAGGGCGGCCAGCGCCTCATCTTCAACTGCTACGACCTGCCCGAGGGCCTCACCTACGCCTACGACGACCCCGACCAGCCCCTGCATCAATACGTCCTCGTCACCGACCGGGAGGGCAATGTGCTGCTGCGGGAGGACGGCTGCACGGCCCAGAGCCTTGCGTCGTATCGCGGCAGCTTCGCCGACTGGCTGACCTTGAGCTGGTTTCGCGGCGCAGACTGGGGCATCGCCCGGGAAGGGCTTTACAACATCCTCACCGGCCAGCTGCTCACCGGCGAGGACGACAGCTCCGCCTCTGCCTGCGGCGTCGGCATCGCCTGCCTCCAGAGCCGTCAGGACAGCCACTCCATCCTCTACGACCTGAACAGCGACGAGGCCGTGGAGCTGGGCCGCTTCGACTGGTGCGTGATGGACCACACGCCCGGCTGTGTCACCCTCCTCGGCAGCGATGACCCGGATAACCCCTACACCCTCATCGACCTCGCCAGCGGCGAAAAGACCGCTGTCCAGCGGTGCGACAGGGACTATCACTCCGGCAATGTCGCCGTCCTGACGGCGGACAACGTCCTGAAGGTCTACGACGGCACCACCGGCGCACTCCTGACCGATGTGGAAGTGACACCCATTGAAGAGGCTCGTCATGTCAGTGTGACGGCCCTGCCCGGCGGCTATGCCCTGCTGCAATATGACGACGAGGACTACAATACCCTCGCCATCCAGACCTACGGCGGCGAAGGGCTGCTCTGGTCGTCTGCTGACGAGACGGAGCAGTACACCTACGTCTCCTACCTCACCAACACCGCCAACGGCCCTCTGCTCACAGCCCACCGGGACAACAGCGACTCGTCGAACCTCTCCGACGTGCTGGACATGGAGGGCAATGTGCTCCTCCGCCGCCTCGGCAGCTGCTACAGCACCGATGGCCTGCCCGACGACTGCTTTATCGCGCGGCAGGGCTTCGACTACGGCCTGATGGACTCCACCGGCCAGTGGCTCTACCGCGAAAGCATCTTTTCCTCCCCCGGCGACGACTCCGGCGGAGGCTATCTGTATTGACAACGGAGGTTTTTGGATATGAAAGAGAAGATTTCCCGCCGCAGCTTCCTGCAGGTGCTGGGCCTCGGCCTCGGGGCGGCAGTGCTCACCGCCTGCACCCCCGGCGCAGCAGACTCCCCCGTCAACTCTCCGGCGGCGTCTGTCCCCGACCCGGACACCACCCCTGAACCTTTCCTGTCCGTGGAGGAGTTCCCCCGCCTCGACGGCTCCACGGCCTGCATCCCTCTGATAGCCCAGCTCAAGGCTGACGTCACCGGCATGGACCTGCTCGAAGCCCAGACCGGCATCACCGTCAGCACCACAGCCTATGCGTGGGAGAACTTCGGCCTCTGGTCCCGCAGCGACAGCGACGACTACGGCGCACAGCTGCTCATCGTCTACGAGGCCCCCGAGTACGTTAAGGAAGAGCTGGCCGAGGCCGGCGCAAAGCTGGAGCAGAAAGCCATCGGCCGGGACGCGCTGGTCTTCATCGTCAACGAGTCCAACCCCGTCCAAAGCCTGACCCAGCAGCAGCTGCGGGACATCTATGCGGGTCGCATCACCAACTGGAAGGAGGTCGGCGGCGCAGATGCCCCCATCGTGGCCTTCCAGCGGGGGGTGGACTCGGGCAGTCAGACCCTTTTCAAAAAGCTGCTCATCGACAAGGGCGATGGCCAGTTGATGACCGCCCCCACCGAGCTGGCTCCCGCCGACATGGGCGGGCTGGTGGACCGCATCGCTGAGTACAACAACTCTGCCAACGCCATCGGTTTCTCCGTCTATTACTACATCGACCAGATGTATTCGAAGCCCGGACTCCGCCTGCTGGCCGTGGATGGTGTGACCCCCGGCAATGACACCATCGCCAGCGAGAGCTACCCCCTGTGCAACGAGTTTTATGCGGTCATCCATGGGAATGCCGCCCCCGACAGCCCCCAGCGGAAGGTCTACGACTGGCTGAGCACTGACGAGGGCCGCCGATGCATCGAAACGGCAGGGTATGTGGCCTGCGGCGGAGCGGCTACACCACCAGACACCACAGCGGCGTCGTAATGAGCGACAGCACCGTAGAGAGGGCCGTACACTTGCTGGCGAACGCAGAATCGGCACCGTACTTCTCGGCAAGGATGGCGGTGGTGCCGCCCATCGGCATCCCCGCCAGCACGACAGCGACCCCGGTGGCCAGCTCTCCCACATGGGCTGCGCGGCAGCCCACCAGCACCACCAGCGGCATCAGGAACAGCCGGATGACACAGTAGAGGATGGCGTCCCGGTCCCGCAGCGGGTGGAGGTCGCAGCTGCCGATGATAGCCCCGATGAGGAGCATCGACATGGTCATGTTGCAGTTGCTGGTGCACTGGAGAGCTTTGCCGAGAAAGGCGGGCAGATGGCACTGGGTCAGCATAAGGGCCATGCCCACGAACACCGCCAGAATACAGGGGTGAGTCAGGGTCTTGCGGAGGACGGCGCGGTGGCGCGTCCTTCCCCCGGGGCTGGCGGCTGCATCGTCCTGCATGAAGTAGGACACGCCCATCGACCACATCACGATGCGCTGCGGGATGAGGTAAACGGATGTCAGCAGCAGCCCCACTCCGCCGAACAGGCCCTCGGTCAGCGGACTTCCCAGAAAGCCCGCGTTGGAGCAGACCGTGCCGTACTGCATCACAGCCTTCCGCGCGAAGGCGTAGCGGTCATAGCAGACCGCACAGATCACGCCATAAAACACCTGCAGCACGATGGACAGGATGAGGATGTCCCGCGTGCTGCGGAAGATCTCCGCATTGAACTCGATGCGGAACGACTGGATGATGTTTGCCGGCAGGATGAGAAAGAGCAGCAGGTCAGTCAGGCAGGCGCGGCCCTGCTCGGTGATGATCTGCTTCTTCGTCAGAAAGATGCCAATGGCCAACAGCAGCATCATCTGTGCCTGCAGGCTCAGCATAGTGGAAAACTCGGGCACAGATATTCCCCTCTCGTTTGAACGTCCTCTTTTGATGAATTTTCGATGAATTTATTATACCGGTATGGTGCGGGAAGTGCAAGGCCCGCAAGCCCTCCGGCAGCATGATTTTTCCGAATGGTCGGATACCGCCACGCCGCAAAAAGCAAAAGCCCCGCGATACACGCCGCCTTTCGGCGGTATATCGCAGGGCTTTTTTGGAGCTGGTGACAGGAGTTGAACCTGCAACCCACTGATTACAAATCAGTTGCGCTGCCATTGCGCCACACCAGCAAAGCGTACCCTCTCGCATCGCGCAGGGTACTTTAGTAGAATACCAGAAACTTCCCCGGTTGTCAATATCTTCTGCGGCTTCTGCCTCAGAATGCGAAAGCGCCCCGCCGCTCCTGACAGAACGGCGGGGCGCCTGAGTGGTTTCGTGAGTGTTACTGTGCAGCCATTGCCCGCTGGATGGCGGCGAAGTTCTCGAGGGTCAGGGCCTCAGGGCGGATGCGGGCATCAAAGCCCGCCGCCTCGATGGCGGCGATGACCTTCTCCTTCGGCAGGCCGAGACCGCTGGCGATGGCGTTGGCTGCGGTCTTGCGGCGCTGGCCAAAGGCCGCGCGGATGAGGGCGAAGTAACCGTCCTCATCCTCTACCTGCACGGCAGGAGCGGGGCGGATGTCCATCCGCACAACGGCACTGGTGACTTTTGGGGCCGGGTAGAAACTGCCCGGCGCGGCAGTAAACATCAGCTTGGAGGTGGCGTAGTAGCTCACAGCACAGCTGATGGCGCTGGAGGCGCGAGTGCCGGGCGCAGCGGCCAGACGGTCGGCGGCCTCCTTCTGTACCATGACCGTCAGGTTCTGGATGGGCAGGCGGTCGCCCAGCAGCTTCATGACGATGGGGCTGGTGATGTAGTAGGGCAGATTGGCGCAGACGGCCACCGGCATCCCGGGGAACTCCTCCTCAATGAGGGCACGGAGATCCACTTTCAAAACATCTTGTAATACCAGCTTAAAATTATCCACACCGGCCATCGTTTCGGCCAGCAGAGGCGGCAGACGCTCATCCACCTCGATGGACACCACCTTGGCGGCGCGGCTGGCCAGCTCTTTGGTCAGCACGCCGATGCCGGGGCCGATCTCCAGCACGCCCCAGTTCTTATCGACGCCGCTGGCATCCACGATCTTCGGAGGCAGGCCGGGATTGATGATGAAGTTCTGTCCAAAACCCTTGGAAAGCGCAAAATCGTATTTTTCGCACAGGGTACGGATCACGGAGAGGTCGGTCAGCTCCGGCATAGTGTTTTTTCCTTTCTCTTATATCAAGACGCGCTTTCCACACTGGAAGCAGCCGCCTCCGAGGAAGCCTCGCCCTCTCCTGCTGCCTCGGAAGAGGCGGCGGCGGAGTCTGCTGCGAGGTCGGCATCGTTCACGCCGCCTACGGTGGTTGTGCCGGTGAGTTGCTGTGCGCAGCTGACGGCACGCTGGATCTGGGGGTCGGTGTCGAGAGTGTAGTCGTAATAGCTTACCTGCTCGTCCGGGGTCAGCGGACGCTCCACGTCCACGGTCAGGCCGGTGCCGTCGAAGCAGGAGCCATCGCCGCAGATGAGCTTGGCCACCGTGACCACCACAGCACTGCCGTCCGAGAGGCGCTGAGGGCTGCTTTGGATGGTGCCCTTGCCCATGGTGCTGCTGCCCACGAGGCGTGTGCCGCACAGGGAGCGCAGGCTGGACGCAAACAGCTCTGCCGCGCTGGCGGTGTTCTCGTTCACGAGGCAGACGGAGGGCTGGCTGATGACGGTGTCGTCGGTGCTGCTGCCCAGCAGGGTGCGGTTTCCGGTCTTATCCTCGGCATAGGCCAGCACACCTTCCGGTGCGACGAGGTCGATACAGCTGATGGCATCGTCAAGGATGCCGCCGCTGTTGTCGCGCAGGTCGAACACGAAGCTCTGCGCACCGCTGGCGGTCAGGCTGCGCAGGGCAAAGTCCAGTTCACTGGGGGTGGAGTTGTCGAACTGCCAGATCTTGATATAGCCCACATTGTCCTGCACCATGGCGGAATCGACGCTGTTGGCCGTGAAACCGTAGTGGGTCAGGTCAGCGGTGTGCTGGGCGTTCTCGCTGTCCAGCCAGACCACATTGACGGTGATGCCGCTCTCGCCCCGGAGCTTGTTCTGGACGGCCTCTGCGCTGCCCAGACTCTTGACGTCCGTGCCGTCGATGGTGATGATGTAATCGCCTTTTTGCAGGCCGGCCTCCTTTGCGGGGGACTCGTCGTACACCTTGGTGACCTTGGCGTAGCCGGACTGGTCGATGGCCAGCTCCACGCCGATGCCGATCAGCTTGCCGCTCTGGGCATTGAGCAGGTCGGTGTAGGCCGAGGCGGTGTAGTAGCGGGCGTACTTGTCGCCGGTGCCCAGCAGATAGCCTGCGGTCAGACGGTCGTACAGCATCGTCTCGTCGATGTCGTAGTAGTCGTTGGCACGCACATAGCGGTCTACTTCGGCCACCTTGTTGTACATGCTCTCCTTTTCCTTCACGCTGGTGACGGTGCGGTCAAACAGCCGCATCGCCAGCAGCATCGTGATGGAAAATGTGACCGTCATTGCCAGAATGACGATGGTCACAGTCATCCCTACGGAAATTTTACGGTTCATTCAGTTTTCCTCCCCGGTTCAGACCAAAAGCATCAGGACGACGCTGCCCAGCACCGACAGCAGGAATATTCCCGCCAGCAGCAGACAGCCCGCCCGAAGGATACGCTTGCGTTTTTGCTCGTTCATTTCGCCTTATGGCCTCCTTTGACCCCTCAACACAGTATTATTTCATAGGAATATAACCACGGGGATTGACTGCATTGGCCTTGGAGCCGCCCTTCCACACCTCAAGGTGGAGATGGTTGCCCGTCGAGTTGCCGGTAGAGCCGACATAGCCGATGAGTTCGCCCTGCTTGACGTACTTGCCCGCCGACGTTGCCACCGAGCGCATATGGCCGTAGAGGGTGGAGTAGGCGTTGCCGTCCGACATTTTGCCGTGGTAGATGATGACGTAGTTGCCGTAGCCGCCGCTGGACCATCCGGCCACCTGCACATAGCCGCTGGCGGCTGCGTAGATGGGGGTGCCGGCGGGGGCGGCGAAGTCGGTGCCCGCGTGGAGCTTGTTGACACCCGAGACGGGGTTCTTGCGCCAGCCGTATTCACTGGAGATACGGGTATAGCTCTTGAGGGGGCAGATGAAGCCGCTGAAGCTCAGCTGCGGCTTGCTGGCCGCTGCGGCTGCGATGAGCTTCTGGATCTCCTTCTTGACGGCCTCGTAGTTCATCTCATCCGACTCGATGGCCGCCTGCGCGTTCTTCTGGGCCTGCTGAGCCTCGGCGGCGCTCAGGCGGGCCTCCTTGACGCTGGAGTTCAGCTCGTTCTGCTTGCTCTGCATCTGCTTATTCTGGGCACTCAGCTCGGCCTTTTTGTTCTGCAGCTGGGTGCGCTCCGCCACAAGCTGGGTGCGGTCATTCACAAGGCTCTCTCGGGCAGCCTTCATGGTGTCAAGGATCTCGGTATCCTTCACCGAGATGTCCTGCATGACCTCGTTGAAGGTCAGCAGCTCGTACAGGTCGTTCACCGAGCTGAGCATGGCCACGCTGCCGCCGTCCCGCAGCTCCTGCATCGCGGCCATATGGCTCTTGAAGCCTTCCCACTGGTCGGCGATGTCCTGCTCTTTCTGGGCGATCTCGGCCTGCTTGGCGCTGATCTGCTGCTCCTTGACGCCGATGCTGTTCTGCACCTCGGCGATCTGGCCCTGAAGCACGCTGATCTGGCTCTGGATCACCGAGACTTTTTCCTTCAGCTCAGACTCGAGAGCCTTTGCGGCAGCTTCCTTCTTCTTGGCGTTGTTCAGCTCTGTCTTATGCTGTTGGATGGACTGGGAGAGCTTATCCAGCTTGTTCTGCAGCGAACTCATGCTGGTGGCCGCGCTGGCCGGATAGACCGTCATACTCAGCACAAGGCAGGCCGCCGCCACAAAGGCGCAGGCAGCACGCATCATGACCGAGTGGCCGGAGGGCTTTGCATGGCGGGGCGAGTGGCGCAGGACGAAGCCTGCGGAATGCTTATCGTGATACACAGTAGGCCCTCCTTACACATTAAGGTGCTTGCGGATGGAGAACATACTGCCCAGACCGCCCACCAGAGCGCCCGCCACGAGGCTGTAGGTCAGGATGGTGGGCCAGACGTTTTCCAGCGGCACCAGAGCCATGCCCATGAGCATCTGCCACAGACTGCCCAGTGTGGGCGAGATCTCCACGATATAGGCGTAGCCGCCGATGCTGGCCGCCGCTGTGATGATGCCGGAGATAAGGCCCATCACCAGACCCTCGATGACGAAGGGCAGGGTGACGAGGGCGTTGGTGGCACCGACGTACTTCATGATCTCAATTTCGCGGCGGCGGGCAAAGACGCTCAGCCGGATGGTGGTGCCCACCGTGATGATGCTCACGGCCATCAGCACCAGCACGACGATCCGCCCGGCCTTGGTGACGGCCTTCTGGACGTCCACGAAGGTCTTGGTCATCTCGATGGGGGCTGTGACGCTGTAGACGCCCTCAATGGCCTCGAATTTCCTGCTCATAGTCTCCATCTGGCTCAGATCTGACAGGGAGACGCGGTAATTTGCTTTAAAGGGGTTGTCGTTCTCGAACTCGTCCAGTAGGTCGGCGTACTCGGACATATAGCCCTTGTACTGGTTCAGGACGTCCTCTTTGGACATATACTGCACCCGGCTCACCCCTGCGGTGCTGCCGATGGCCGCGCCGACCGACTCGATGAGGGTGTTGTCGGCCTCGGGGTCCACATAGACCACCATCTCGTTCTGGGTGCCCAGATAGTTGACCATGCTGTCCACGTTCACCTCGACGAGACTGGCGAAGGTGTTCAGGGTCATGCAGACACTGAGCGAGGCGATGCAGGCAATGGTCATGGCCCAGTGCTTGCCGAGGTTGCGCACGCCGCGCCGGGTCAGGAAACCAAACGTCGAGATCTTCATGCGTGCACCTCCTCGCCGAAGCTGGCCGGGACGTCGGAGATGATGCGGCCGTTCTTCAGGGTGACGGTGCGGCGGTTAAAGCGGCGCACCAGTTCATGCTCGTGGGTGACGACCAGCACTGTGATGCCCATTTCGCTCACCCGCTCCAGCAGCTCCATCATCTCAAGGCTCATCTCGGGGTCGATGTTACCGGTAGGCTCGTCCGCGATGACCAGACGAGGGCTGTGGGCCAGAGCGCGGGCCACGGCCACCCGCTGCTGCTCGCCGCCGGAGAGGAACTCGGGGTAGACCTTTGCCTTATCCTCCAGATGCACCAGTTCCAGCATATAGTTGACCCGTTCCTTGATGTCCTTCTTGCCGATGTTGGTGACGTGCATCGCAAAGGCGATGTTCTCGTAGACCGTCATGGTCGGGATGAGGCGGAAGTCCTGAAAGATGATGCCCATCTGGCGGCGGAGATAGGGCACTTTGCCCCGGCGCAGCCGGGCGACATCCTTGCCGTCCACGAGCACGCGGCCCTCTGTGGGCAGCTCCTCCCGGAGGATGAGCTTGAGCAGGGTGGACTTGCCTGCACCGGAGTGTCCCACCAGAAAGACGAACTCGCCGTCTGCCACATGGAAGTCGATGTCCTCCAGCGCGGGCTTGTCGCTCCTCTTGTATATCTTGGTGACATGTTCAAAATCTATCATGAGTATCTTGCTCCTGAAAAGTTATTTGGTACAGAAGTTCCAAGCTTAAACCTCTCAGTCTCGCTTCGCTCGACAAGGCCGGGTTGCGGCGTCAGCCGTGACGGAGAGGTTGTCCATACAGGCTATAACAAAAGAAACCGGCCAGCATCGGGGTCGAGCGGCCGGTTTCGGCATCCGCAGCCGGGGCGGCTGAGACGAAATATCAATATTTGGCCGGATTGTTGGACAGGTACTTCTTGACCATGAGCGCTACCTTGAACACGATAGCGTCGTCGAACTCACGCAGATCCAGACCGGTCAGCTTTTTGATCTTTTCCAGACGGTACACCAGCGTATTGCGGTGGACGAACAGGCCGCGGCTGGTCTCAGAGACGTTCAGGTTGTTCTCGAAGAAGCGCTGGATGGTAAAGAGGGTCTCCTGATCCAGACTCTCGATGCTGCCCTGCTTGAACACTTCGCGCAGGAACATCTCGCAGACCGTGGTGGGCAGCTGATAAATGAGGCGTGCGATGCCCAGATTGTCGTAGCGGATGATCTGCTTCTCGGTATCGAACACCTTGCTGACCTCCATGGCGATCTGTGCCTCCTTAAAGGAAGTGGCCAGATCCTTCACGTTGGCGATGGGGGTGCCGATGCCCACGACAGCCTTGATGTAATGCTCTCCGGACAGGGTATCCACGATGCTGGCCGCCAGCTTTTCCATATCGGAGCGGTCGATGCCCTTGCGGATCTCCTTGACCAGAACCTGTCT
>OJPD01000059.1_pt1 | contig 89296 bp, 86 predicted proteins | sample 1598371 | NCBI WGS metagenome assembly OJPD01 (sample SAMN03922478, study PRJEB24848) | human gut metagenome | isolation source: stool sample | host: Homo sapiens | place: Germany | collected 2010-11
CGCAGGAAGCGCAGCCGGTTCAGATCGTCAATGGTCAAGTTTGGTCACCTCGCTCTGCGGCATTGGGCACCTTCTTCTTTCTCCCACAAATGCTTTGCAAACAGCTCCGTCGACAAAAACCGGATACCCCTTGCCCATATTGGGCGAATAGTTTTTGTCACCGTCCTGGAAGCAGTACCCATAGATCGTGGCCCCGTCAGATCTTTCACGCGGCTCCGCCAGAGCCGAATAGTGCTTGCACACATCGCAGCGTCGTTCCAGCTTGACTTCCTCGTGATCATACACGCTGCCCACCACCTCAAGGCTTTTTGTGGTACCAACGTTTAGGCAAGGGTAGCTGGTGCCGCCGTCCTCCGGGCGGGCTACGAAGCACGCTATATCCGGAGTGTAGCAGACAACAAAACGCCTCTTGCCCTGCCGAAGGATGTCCCCCTCCCGGATTGCAATCCCGGCCTTGTCGGACGAGCTAATCAACGCTTTCATATACCACCGCCCGGCCTTATCTGCCTCGGCAAGCTCCCGCAGGCGGTCGATAGGGCCAAGGGCCTGATATTCTTCCAACCGCACCAGATCAGCCATCTTTGCCCGCCTGTCCATCTCGCATAGGCCGTACACTTCCTCCGGCTCCATCCCTGTGTCCTCATAGGCGGCAAGTCTTTCACAAATTTTATCATCAAGGCTACATTTCGGTATTTTGCATCCATTACCGTTGCAAGGCGACTCAAAGCAGCGCAGATAGTACGCGCGGCCTTTTCCATTTCGCAGTGTTAAACGTTGCATCCCTCATTCCCCCTTTCCACCCCTGAATTCTCGCTTTCAGCGCCTCTAACAGCGCGTCCTGCCCAGCGGCCTTGCCCCGCAGCGCTTTCATTACCTGCTCGTCGATCGTGCCTTTGGCGATCAGGTGGTAGATCCGCACCGGCTCGCGCTGCCCCTGCCGGTGGAGGCGGGCGTTGGCCTGCTGGTAGTGTTCGAGATTCCACGTCAACCCGAACCACACCATGACGCTGCCGCCCCGCTGGAGGTTCAGCCCGTGGCCGGCGCTCGCCGGATGCGCGACCGCCACAGCCTGCTCGCCGCGGTTCCAGGCCTCCACATCCAGCTCCCGCGCTTCCGGGATCGCCGCAAGGATCCGCTCCCGGTCATGCTGGTAAGCGTAATATACCAACACCGGCTTTCCGTTTGCCTGCTCCACCAGCTCTTGCAGCGCGTCGATCTTCGCCCGGTGGATCTCCCGCACGCCATCCGCGTCGTCGTATGCCGCCCCGTTCGCGATCTGCAGCAGCTTGTTGCCCAGCGCCGCGGCGGTCAGCGCGACCACATTCCCATCCGCGAACGGCAAAAGCAGCTCGCGCTCCAGCCTGCGGTATTGCTCCAACGCACCGGCGGGAAGATGCACCGGCGTCTCAAGGTCAAAGCGTTCCGGCAGTTCCAAATAATCCGCCGCCGACATGCTCACGCAGATGTCCTTCAGCTTTTCGTGGATCGCCTGCTCCGATCCGTCCCGTGGCTTCCAGGAGAATACCGTCGCCGCGTTGCGCTTATCCGGAAGGAAATACCGCTCCCGGTACCCGCCCAGCGTGCGGCCCAGCCGCTCCCCCTGATCCAACAGGAATACCTGCGCCCACACGTCCATCAGCCCGTTGGGGGACGGCGTTCCCGTCAACCCCACAATGCGGCCGATGTATTTCCTCACCCGGCGCAGCGCTTTGAATCGCTTTGCGGATGGGTTCTTAAAGCTCGACAGCTCGTCGATCACCACCATGTCAAAAGGCCATCTCGCGCCGTAGCGCTCCACCAGCCAGGGGACGTTCTCACGGTTGATCACGTATATGTCCGCTTCCGCCGCGAGCGCTGCTGCTCGCTCCTTCGCGCTCCCCAGCACCCGGGAGATCCGCAGGTGACGCAGGTGATCCCACTTCGCGGCTTCCGCGCTCCAGGTGTGCGCCGCCACCAGCAGTGGGGCGATCACCAGCACGCGGCGGATAGCGAACCGATCGAACAGCAGCGCGTCGACCGCGGTCAGCGTGGCCACGGTCTTGCCCATGCCCATGTCAAGGAATATCCCCACCGCGGGGAGCCGCAGGATCTGCTCCTGCACATAGCGCTGGTAGCCGTACGGTACGTACCTCATGCCGGAAATACCTCCCGGATAAACGCCTGCATCTGCTCCAGCCCTTTCACAACCCGGACGTCGGCGCCCAGCTTCCGCATCCTCCCGGTCTGCCATTTCTGGATATTCGCAAGCCTGCCCCAGGTGGCCTTCAGCTCGACGAACACGATCCGGCCGTCCGGCGTGATCACGATCCGGTCCGGCACTCCGGGATTGGATGGCGACACGAACTTGAAGCACAGCCCGCCGCGCTTCTCCACTTCCTTCACAAGCCTCTCCTCGATCTCTTTTTCAAGCATTGCTTTCCTCCCCCATGTTGCCGATGTTCCCGCGCGCGCGCGTATACGCTCATATGCGTGTTTTACGTGTGTGCCTATCCTTTATTTCTATTTTTATATCTTTTAAAGGAATAATCGGTAACATCGGGAACAACCTCCAATTTTCCTAGACTTTATAAGGCTTTTTCCTGTTGCCGAACCTGTTGCCGATAGCCCCTCCGATTGGCAACATCGGTAACAGGACTTGTTGCCGATGTTGCCGATTTTTTCCGTTTCGGCAACACCTTTCGGCAACAGCTAAATCCGCACGTATGCTCGTTGTACCCCATACTCGCTGAACCGCATTTTTCCGTCTTTGCCGCCGGTATAGAGTTTCCAGCCCGGCAGCGCTTTCAGCAGGTCGTTGATCTCCCGCTGCGCCAGCTTCACGAACCCTTTGGCGTCGCCGCCGAAGCACTCGCACCAGACCTCCAGCGAACACACCCGCGTCCGCTGTACCGTCCCTTCCGGCGTCATGCCAAGATCGCTTTGCTGCAGGAATTCCCGCCGCGCGTATAGGTCGAGGGTGTCCCAGTTCTCCGGCAGCAGCGTGTTGACGTAGTTCTCGACCAGCCCCAGCTTGGCGTTGCCCTCCGTGTGCCGTTCCTGACGTTTCCGCGCCTCCTGTTCCAGCTCCGGCGGCAGGAACAGCGGCTCCCCCGCAAGATGCAGGGCGACCGCCTCCGCCCAAAGCTGCCCGAGCACCGCTTCCGTCAGCCCTTCCCACACATTCGCCTTGCGCGGCTGCTGATCCACGCTGACCGGCCAGAAGCGCCTGCCGCCCGTCGGGTCGTGCAGGAATTCCTCGTCGTTGGTCGTGCCGAAGAACACGCATTGGCGCGGATGCGGCATCGTCCGCCGCCCGTACGCCGCGCGGTAGGTGTCCTCCTGCTTTGAGATAAAGAGCTTTATGGACTCGATATCCGCCCGCCGCGTGGCCGCCAGCTCGCCCATCTCTATAATCCACGCCCCCTGCAAGAGCTCAAACGCCTCCTTCCCGCTCACCGTCGTGAGGGAATCGGAGAACCACTGCCCCCCGATCTTGCGCACGAGGGTGCTCTTCCCGGTGCCCTGCGGCCCGATCAGCACCAGCATATGGTCGTGCTTGCAGCCGGGCTGGAACACCCTCGCTACCGCGCCCACGAGCGATTTGCGGGTCACCGCCCGCACAAAGGCGCTGTCCTCCGCGCCCAGGTAGTCTATGAGCAGCGTATCCACGCGCGGGGTTCCGTCCCACGGCGGCAGCGCGCTCAGATATTCGCGCACGGGATGCACCCGCGTTTTGCTCATGGCCACGGCGACCGCGTCCATGACCTTTCCCACGCCCTCGATCCCGTAATACTTCTCCAGGTGATACCGCAGCCCGGAATCGTCCGCGTCCGACCATGCGGGCGTCGCCCGCGTCGCGCCGCACTGCCATGGCATGTCGCCCAGCACCACCGGCCGTTCCCAGAACTCGTCGAACGCGTACCGGCCCTTCAGCCGCGTATCGTGCTCCAGCACGATCACCATGTTGTCTATGGTGGACAGGATGTTGCCCTTGCGGTCCACGTCGAGCAGGTTCGTCCAGTCCTCGTTCTCCGCGGCGTGGCCCGCATCGAACTCCGCGATCCGGCTGCGCGCCGCTTCGCGCTTTGTAGCCTCGTCCTGGCCGCACAGGTCCATCATGGCCTTGTAGGACGGCAGCCGGCCCACAGGCGTATCCTCGGGCGCATCCGCGTCCTGTGCGCCAAACCGGTGGATGCGCACCAGATCCCAGGCGTTGCAGAGCTTTCCGCCCGCCGGGTCCGTGCCATGGTGCGAATAGGCGAACGTGTCGTTGTCGTAGATCACGAGGCCGCCCACGGTGCTGCCGCCCGTGTAGGTATACCGCCTCTCGCCGCAGGCGGCGTAGACCTCCGGCAGGAACGTGTCGATCGCCTCCGTCACCGGGTACGCCCGGCAGAACGCGCCGATCAGGCCCGGCTTCGCCGTCGGGTCGCCCTGCTTCTGCGCCAAGGCCCGCAGCGTCTCGCCCCGGCGCTCCGACTGCGGCCATTGCGCGGGATCCCGCCAGTCCGCATACCGCCGGAGCACCGCTTCCACATCGAGCCATGGGCCATCCTGCGTTTCGAACCGGAACACGCCGTCCTGCGGCGTGCTGGGCCAGTACATGAGCCGGTGCGGTTCATATGTCGTATCGTCGAACATGTTGATCCCGACGTCCGCCGCCACCCGGCGCGCAACGGCGGCGTACTCGTCGCGCGTCACCGGCCGGGACAGCGGGAGCACCAGCCGGTAGCGCGGGGCGTCCGGCGTATGGCCGTGGGTGGAATACATCGCCGCCGCACAGCCGAGCAGCATTTCCACGATGTCCCAGGGATCGGAGGTCACGTAGTCGAGATCGAGCGTCAGCAGCTGACGCCAGGATACCGTGTCGGCCTTCCGGCGGCCGCCCTTGAGCAGCCCGCCCACAAACCCGCCCACATCCTTGATCTCGCCCTTCCGGGTCTTGGGCATGGCTTGGTACTCCTGCACCGTCTCCTTCGTCCGCTGGGTCGTGCTGAGCTTTTTGACCAAGTCCGACCAGGGAAGTTCCCGGATCCGCCAGTTTGTTTCCTTGCGGGAGTCGCCCACCATGATGGACAGCATCCCGTCATATTGCAGCTTTGGAGCGTGCTCGAGCATTCTCCCACCTCAATCCTTCTGATAATATTCGCATTCGTAAGCGTCCGCCCTGAGCGGCAGCCCGGGCGCCCAGGGGATTGGCTGGCCCATGACCGCGGCTACTTCCTCCGGCGCGCTTTTCCCCACCGGCACATCCAGCACCACTTCGTCGTGGACATGGAACGCGATCTCGTAGCCAAGCTCATCCAGCCGGCGCATCGCCACGGCCAGGCAGTCCCGCGCCACGGCCTGAACGATGTTCTCCACGAGCTTCGGCCCATACGTGTCCACGCGGCCCCATTTCTTCGCATCCAGGCCCTCGTAGGTGATCTTGTCTTTGCCCCGCTCCGGGTCCGGGTCGAAACGCGGGCGGACATACGCGAGGTCGCGTCCCGAAGGGAGCCGGATGTACAGCACCCCGTCGGTGCAGCGCAGGGAGATCCCGTGATGCAGCGGGACGGTCTTGCCCGGCGTCTTGATCGCGGCGCATGCGGCCGCGTCCACATCCCACCAGAACTTTGTGATCCTGGGATTGGAGCGCCGCCACATGGCGACGAGCCCGGGCATTTCTTCCGCCTTTACCCCCATGTTCAGCGCGCCCATGTTTTTGAGCGCCCCGACGCCCCCGCCGTACCCCAGCGCGAGCTCCGCGATCTTCCCCTTCTGCCGCAGCGGGTCGCCCTTGTGGATGCGCTCCACCGGAACGTGGAACATCTGCGCCGCAGATGCTTCGTAGATCTTCCCGTGGGTGCGGAACACCTCGAGCCGCCATCGCTCCCCCGCAAGCCAGGCGATCACCCGCGCCTCGATGGCCGAAAAGTCCGCCACGAGGAACCGGCAGCCCGGGCTTGGGATCAGCGCTGTGCGGATCAGCTGCGACAGGGTGTCCGGCACCGAGGGCCACAGCCTTTCCAGCAGCTCGTATTCCCCCGCGCACAGCAGCCTGCGGGCGAGGCCGAGATCTTTCAGATGGTTCTGTGGGAGGTTGTGTACCTGCACGTGCCGCCCCGTCCACCTGCCCGTCCGCCCCGCGCCGTAGAACAGCAGCATCCCGCGGATGCGGCCGTCGCCGCACACGCAGCGCTCGATCGCCTCATATTTCTTTATACTTGTGCGGGACAAGTCGCTGCGCAGGCCCAGGTATTCCCGAACGGCCGGATCCCGCGCTTCCGCCGCCAGCGCGGGGATGCCCTCCTTGCGCAGGTTCTCGATCTTCCGGCCCTCGCAGCCCTCGATCCAGGCCTTTACCTGCGCGGTGCTCTTGGGGTTCGCAAGCCCCGTGATGGCCTTCGCGCGCGCCGTAAGGTGCGCCTGGAACTCCATATCGCAGGCGATCGCGCGCTGCGCCATGTTGGCATCCACCCGCACGCCGCGGTCGTTGATCCGCTGGTCCAGCTCCCACAGGCGCTGTTCCGCCGCCTGGAGCGGATGCGCCGCCTCCAGCAAGCGCCGGACCGTGCGCTCCACCTCCACGTCCTGGCGGTTATATTCTTTGTAGAGCTCCCACTTCGCGGGATCGTGCCGCGGGAGGTTCCGCGTCCGGCCGCCGTTGGCTTGAGTGGGCTTGCAGGGCGTCGAAAAATAGCGGATCAGGGCTTTCCCCTGCTTGTCTTTCTGTTTGTCCTCCGGGAGTTTGAGCGCCGCGCCCACGTCCGCGAGGCTGTTGGGCAGCCCCAGCGACCGCGCCAACACCGCTGTGCAGCGCCATTGCTCCGGCGGCATGGGCCGGCGAAGGTACGCGGCGATGCACGTGCGCTCAAAGTTGGCGTTGAACGCGGTCTTGACCGTTCCCGGATCCGACAGCGCGTCCTCCACCTCCCGCGGCAACGCTTCCCCGCCCGCCAGGTCAACGACCTGCACCGGCGCGCCGTCAAAGGCATAGCCGAACAGCAGGATGGTAAAATCGGGCGCCTCTGCATATACATAGACGCCCGTTTCCGGAAGGGACGCGCTGCTGTACGTCTCAATATCGACCGCCAGCGTCCGCATGTGGCATTACCCCAGCAGGTCGTCGAGGTCGTCGAAATCGTCCGCCGATACCCGGCTGCCGCCCAGCGGTTCCCCGTCCTCCAGCTTCTGCACCGCCTCGAGGCCAAACGCGACGCCTTTGTTGCCGTTAGTGTCATACCCGTACAGCGAGAGGATCGCGCGGCCATAACAGCCGGAATAGAGTTCCGTCTTGTTCATGATCTCGTTCTTGAACGCGTCGATCACCGTCGGCGGGTTCTTGCTGCTGGCGTTGATCACGTAGCAGCCCGCGCACTCCGGGCCGTATTCGCCGCCGTTGGGCATGGGGCCGTCGCCGTCGTGCATGGCGATCTTGCCGTTTGCAGGCAGGCCCTTGGGGTTCTTCGCTCGGAACGCCTCCTTCGCCGCCTCGATGGCCGCCTTGATCCGGCCGTAGGTGGCCTTGTCGCTCTTGGGCAGCAGCAGCGTCACGCTGTACTTGGGATCCCCGCCGTTCTGCGCCGCTTTCGGCTCGAAAACATGCGCGTAGGAGAAGCGGACTTTTCCGGTCAATACCTGGTTTGCGTTGAGTGCCATGTCAGATTACCTCCGTAAATTCTTGTTTTAGTTGTTCCGCCGGCAGAAACTCCGGCCGTTTGTCGGTCTCCGGCACAAGGGTGGGCTTCCCCTGCGGCTTTACGATCAGGCCGCCGATAGCCTCGGCCACCGTCTTTTTGCCCAGCGCCTTTTCGAGCGCCGTCAGCCCCAGCAGCTCGCGGGTGTAGATCACAGCCTCGGAGAAGCCCGCTTGCTTGAGCGCTTCGGCCACCTTGTTCACATCCGCGTATGCGCGGTTGCTCCGGCCCTCTACCACCTTCCAGCCCGGCAGCTTCCTGCCCGCCAGGGATTCACTGAGCGCGTACTCCTGGATGTCTTTGATCCAATCCGTGTAGGTTTTCGCCCGGTCCAGCGCCTCCGCGATCTCGGCCGCGTCGAGCCGCTCCGGGTCCTGCAGGGCGAAGTTCGCTTTCGTGATCTCGAGAGCTTGCTCAGCCCGCGCGCGGCATTTCGCCCGGGCCCGGCAGAACCGGCAGTGCTCCCCGGGGTGGAAGTCGCCGCCACCCGCGTATGCGGCCCGGGCGGCCGGCGCCACTGCCGTATCCCCCCAGGCAATGAGCTCCTCCACAGACATGTCTTCGCTGCTCTCCCCATCCTCAAGCCGGGGTTGGCAGATCGTCATGCGGACGGCGTCGATGTCGTAGAGCATGCGGTTTTCCTCGTATGCCCCAAGGCCGTACAGCCGCGTCTGCGGGTTGCCCTCGGCCTCGACCCGCACACCCTTGCCGAATTTCAGGTCGATGACCTCCAAGAGCCCGTCCGCGATGATCACCGCATCCCCCGTGCCGAACCCTTCTGGAACCCAGCGCGAAAAGTCCAGCCGCTGTTCGATTAGCAGCACGGCGTCCCGGCAGCGCCTTCTTACCGCCTTGTACTTCTTTTTGACCAGCTCCACGTATACCCCGACCGCTTCTTCCAGCGCGGCGGAATGGTACGGGCTCTTCAAAAGCTCCTGCTCTTCTTGCGCCCGCCGGCTGCGCGGCGCCACGTCGTACCAATGGCGCAGCTTCATCTCAGCCCAGGCATGGGCGTGTGTCCCTTCCTCGGCGTATGGGCTGCTCTGTTCCGCAAAGCCCGCCTCCAACCGCGCGCTGGGCGGGCATGCCAGCCACCGCTTCGACGCGGACGCCGACAGCACGGCATGTTGGCTCATGCGGATACCTCCGTCAGCATATCGGCGTACCGCTCCCGCGGCAGGTCGCTGAGCTTCTCAACGCCGTAGCTGTGCAGCATGGCCTGCACGGCCTCCTTCCCGTGCGCGTCCCGGTACTTCACCAGCGCCGCACGCAGGTCCTCGATCGCTACCTGAGCCTCCGGCGCGGGAACTGGAGCCTCTGCCGGCGCGGGCGCCTGCACCGTGTTCACCGGCATGGGCGCGGGTTCGGGTACAGAGGCAGGCGCGGCTCCGGCCAGAGCGGGTTCCCGTTCCTCCGGCGGCGCCAGCTCCCCGCGCAGCGCCTGCATGAGGGCGATCGCCGTTTCCGGCGTGGTCACGGTGATGTTCAGGTTGATAATCGGGTTCATATGCGTTCCTCCTTTGTATTCTTTGTTTCGGGCTTCCCCGGGCTTAATCACGATCGCGCGCATTGACTTCGCCCTCCCGGCCTGATAAAATAGGTTCACAGGTATTGTTCGTGTGCTCGCTTGGGATGGCAGTCCCGGCGGGCACGTTTCCGTTTGTCCTCATTTCCACGCCTCCTCCAAGTCCTCAATGTACAGCGGCCTTTTCCGCCGCCGCGCCCGCGCCTTGCGCCGCTCGCGTGCATCGACCATCTTCACCGCCGCAAGGGCGGCCATTGCCCCCAGCACCGCCCCCGGCAGGGTGAAGCTGAAAACACAGCCCCAAATGTTGCTTACATGCATCTTTCGTCTACCTCCTTTACATCGACCCGAAACGCCTTCAATAGCATCTCAGCGATAATCTTTACATCTACCTCGGCATACTCTGCCTCCCTCAGGATCGCCTGTCCTTCAACAACCTCATATCGCGCCCGTATGGGTACTGTAATTGTGGGTGGCATATGTCCTCCTTTTAGCTTGAATCCTCTCACAAGTTGTATTGCGCTCCTTCCGCCAAGGATGGTAAGATGTAGTCGAAAGGAGGTGAGACGAAATGATTATGCAGCCTGTGTCCTCTTCCAATATTGCAGCCATCGGCTATGAAAACGGAATTCTCCACATTCGTTTTCACAGTGGTGGGCTATACGAATACTCTGATGTTCCTGAATCGGTATATCGTGGTCTGATGTCTGCAAGTTCTCATGGGCAGTATTTCCATGCCCACATCAAAAGCAATTACGCTTACAGAAGGATTGGTTAATCTGTTACTACCAGCACAATCACAGGGCCATCTGCTTTAAAAGCGATAGATGTAGATGGCCCAACAGTATTGACCTCCACGCCTTCTCTTTGCGTTAATTCTCTCACCAATTCATAGGTAGAAGCCTCTTGAAGCGTCATTTTCTCCATAGCCTATCCTCCTTTCAGCTTTCTTGGACGTCCTGGGAATCATTTGCTTCCTCACGCTCGCGTTCCTTGGCCGCTGCCACACCTTCCATAAAACCCAGCAAGAACTCCTTGCCCGGTTCTGGTAATGCATCGAACGTGGTTGCCAGACGCTTGCCGATTTCGCGGTCTTTCTCGCTCATAGCCATCACCTCCGCTTAGTATTTTTATCTACTATAGGGCAATTATATGCCCTTATAGGGATTATGTCAAGCACTATATTGCCCTTTTATCAACAAATTATATTGACTTTATATAAGCCATCGTCTATAATGGAATACAAGAGGAGGTGACAGCGTGATTGGAGATCGAATAAAGGAAGTAAGAAAAATCTCCGGGCTGACACAACAACGGTTTGCTGAACGGCTTAACCTAAAGAGGAACACAATAGGCAACTATGAAATAAATCTGCTTGAGCCCAGTGATCGCACCATTGCAGATATATGTCGCGTTTTTAACGTCAACGAAACATGGTTACGTACGGGTGAGGGTGAAATGTTCGCTACGCGCACCCGTGCGCAGGAAATCACCGACTTTATGGGCGAACTGATATTGTCTGGCAATGATTTTAAGAGCCGTTTTATCGCTGCGTTGGCACGTTTGGACGAAAAGGATTGGGCGCTCATCGAAAAGATGGCTGAAATGCTGCGCAAAGAGTAGTTAAGCCGCCCTCACCGGGAGCGGCTTTGCCCCTCGCACAGCAGAAGCGTTAAACGATGAACTAGTTCAAAATGTTCATCATTAAGTTTTGGTAGTGCTGCCACTATGGCATCCGTCATTGCTTTGCGCTTACAGCCAGGCTGGTTGGAGTTAGTAGGAGCGGGGGGTTTGTGAGCTGCATGTTTCACAAGATGTCTCCTTTCCGGTTTGAGTTGCGGGAACGTTCGTTCTTGTTTTGTGAGTACATTATATTATTTTGCACATTGGCGTGCAATAGCGGAAATGGGGAGAGTACCGTTTATGGTATTGAAAACGACCAAGTTGCCTTTTTAGTGCCTAAAAAAACTGTATTATTAGCCAACGGCAGTTAGAAGCGTTCATATACGCTGGACTGTTTGTTTTATTATATATCAACGTACTGAAAAACACAAGGCCTACTTTGTATGTCACAAAGCAATTCGGCCAATACGTAAATTGACTTGCTTTTATTTTCCCCGCATGTGCGGGGGTGATCCTAGTCCCGCGTAAATGCGGCAGAGTTTTGGATCTACTGTTCCCCGCATACGCGGGGGTGATCCCGAAGTCAAAAACCCACTCGGAGGCGGTATGCCAGAACTGTGGAAATCGGTGGAAGGTGTAATTTTGTAGGCGGAGGCATCCAATATGAAGGTATGCAAATACTGCGGCACGCAAAACAGCGACAGCGTAACGTTTTGCACCCAATGTGGTGCGAATCAATTCTCGCACAAATGCGCAAATTGCGACACAATATTCGATACGCCACACTGTCCTACGTGCGGTGTCGCCGCCGGAACCGCGCCGCGATACTGTCCAAATTGCGGCCGCAAGACGTTCTCCAACTGCTGTCCGGATTGTGGCACGAGCTTGGTTGGGCTGCCAATGGCAAGAAGTAACACACCTGTCACAGAGCCGGCCGCCCCCACGCCGCAACCTCAGCCGGGCGTACGCAAGCCCAATAAGCAAGCTGTGCGTCTGCTCTTGGTTATCTTCATGCCCTATATCGGAGTATGGCCGATTTTAACGGATGCTCGCTCTACCGTAGGCGCAAAGATCATGGCCGTCGTGTATTCTGTGCTTATTATGGCTTGCGCCACTTTCGCCCCGCGTGAGGGATACAGCTTTGAAAGCATGTACCCTATGATTGTGGTCTGTATTGCGTTTTATATCGCGCTTATCGTCTATGGCATTATAAAACTCATCAAGCGCAAGCACGCCAAGTGATGTCTGCTGCAGTCAGAGTGAAATATCAGGAACGCACCGTTTCCCCCTCCCCTATACGGAGGGACCAATAAAAACATAAATGGATGGAGGGTTTTACAAATGAAAAGGATTATCCCGTTTTTTCTGATCGTGTTGCTGCTCGTAAGCGGTTGCTCCGGCGGCGATGTCGCCGAAGCGTTCCAGGCGGGCTACGAAAAAGGCTATGCTGAAGGCCTCGCGGCCGCGCAGGCTGCCGCAACCGCGGCTCCCGACGCGTCCACGCCCGCCCCTACGGTCGAGCCGTCTGCCGATCCCACGCCGGAAACAGCAAAGGCGCTTACCTATGGCGATACGTTTGAGTTTGATGGCTTCGAGATCACGTTCTCCCCGGAGTATGAGTTCACGAAGGTCGATAACCAATTCAGCGATTTGAACGATAGGGACATAATCGCCATCCCCATAATGGTTACAAATAAAAGCGGCTCCACGGGATCGCTCAATATGTTCTATTTTAGCTCGTTCAACCCGTCAGGAACGCAGTCGGAAACCTGCCACACCTATTTCACGGAGGACGACATCGCTTGGGCCGGTGAAATGCGGGATGGGGCAACCGTCAACGCCAAGATGCATATCGTTTACGAGGGCGATGGCACTTATTATGTTAAGTTCGACAATTTTGCGACCGAGATCGAAGTGGAGCTGCCGATCGTAAAACCAGCTGAATAATTGAGTATGATGCAAAAATCCATGCGTAGATTTGTTGTGATCGTAATTGCTGCCCTGTTGCTCCTTTACGGGTGCTCCAGCGAACTTTCACCATCTTTGGAATCTCTCGCGGGTTCAGAGCAGCCCAGTCCGACGATACGGCCGACACTAGCCCCAACGCCAAGCCCTGTTTTAACGCCTGCCCTGTCAGCCACGCCAGCGCCGACGGCGGAAGTGACGGCAACGCTAGCGCCTACCTCCACGCCGGCCCCCACAGCGAAACCCACGCCGCAGCCTACGTCCCGGCCGACTGATACGCCCGATCCGGCCCCACGGAAAACGGAAGCTCCGGCAGCCACGCCACAAAGCCAAGGCGGCATTTCGTCATCCGGTAGTGCTTCTACCGATAAGAACAATGCCGAAACGCCAAAGCCTTCGCCCACGATAAAACCCAGTCCCACACCCGCGCCTACGGCAAAGCCCGACCCTGCTCCCGGAGGAACCGGAAACTACATTGGGAACCGGAATTCCCACAAGTTCCACCTTCCGAGTTGCAAAACCCTGCCAAAAGAAAGCAATCGCGTATACTTCGAAACACGGGATCAAGCGATTTTCAAAGGATATGAGCCGTGCAAAAACTGCAACCCGTAAACACAGTATTCCCTGCTCGCGGGGAACCTGAATTGAAAAATGTCGCCTATCCTCTAGCACAAAGCAAGCGGCGGTGAACGCAGCTTACTTAAAAAATTTTGCCAAAAGGAGCTACTATGCGCGCAGTGATCTATGCGAGGTTTTCGACCGACAAACAAAGAGAGGAATCCATCGAGGCGCAGGAGCGCGCCTGCCGTGAATATGCAGCTGCGCACGGCTATTCTATCTCTGCGGTGTATGCTGATCGTGCCGCATCGGGAAAGACCGACCGCCGCCCTGACTTCCAGCGCATGATGCGGGATGCCAAATCACAGCGTTTTGATGTGGTTCTGGTGCACAAATACAACCGCTTCGCGCGGCGCATGAGCGACCATGTACGGTACGAGGACAAGCTGAATTCATACGGGATCCAGCTTATTGCCGTTGCTGAAGATTTCGGCACAGGCAAAGAGGCTGTTATCATGAAGGCCCTTATGCGCTCCCTCTCAGAATACTACATTATTGATTTATCTGACGAAGTGAAGAAAGGGCATCGTGAAAACGCCATGAAAGCACTGCACAATGGTGGCCTTGCACCGTTCGGCTATGACATTGTCGATCAGAAGTATGTCGTTAATGAATTCGAGGCTGCTTATGTGCGCCGCATGTATAATTGCGCATCGGACTGCATCGGTTTCACCGCCTTGGTGGATGAGATGGCCGCTGCGGGTGTGCGCGGTAAGCGCGGCAAACCGATCAAGTATCAGCAGATATACGACATCCTGCGGAACGAAAAATATACCGGTGTTTATTTATATTGCCCGGAGCAGGAAAGCTCAAAGATGCTCCAGCGCAGCAAGCCTTCTGCAATCCGTATCGAAGGTGCAATTCCCCCTATCATCAGCAAGGAACAATTTGAGGAGGTGCAAAAGATCATGAGTAGCAGGAAGATGACCGGACGGAAAAATTCGTACCTGTGTAGCCGGTTGGTGTTCTGCGGTGAGTGCGGCGCGGCCATGCATGCCATCACTACGGGAAAATATCAATACTACTATTGCAAGAACCATTGCGGCAACCCCAATGTGCGCATGGAAACCATCGACAATGCAGCAAAATCATACCTCAGAGAGCTTTTAACGCCCGAGAACCAGCTGACCATTGCCGAGGCACTTAAACGCTACCAGGCGTCAGCTGAGTACCGCATGGAAGATTTCTACGATTCCGTTCATGACCAGATCGCTGAGCGGGAGCAGAAGTATGAAGCCCTGCTTGCAAACCTCTCCTCCGGCGCCTTGCCGGCCGATGTTGTGGCCGACGTTGGCGCAACAATGCAGCGGTTGAAAGATGAGATCGATGTTCTGCGCGATGCAAAGCCCGAAAAGGACTATACTGTCGATAACATTACCACCTGGCTTGAATCGCTCCGCCAGGCGCCGGACGAAAAGGCGATTCGCCTGTTGATCTCCAAAATATCGGTCAAAAATAGAACAGATGTCAGCATAGACAGTACGCTGACATCCATTCTAGGTAATATTGGCTGCGGAACTAGGATTCGAACCTAGACAATACGAGTCAGAGTCGTAGGTGCTACCATTACACAATTCCGCAACATTCTTTTGTAAAAGTAATCCCAGAGTGCCGTATGCCCTCATTATAACACCCGCCTCTCGGCAGGTGGGTGTATTGTGGCGGCTTCTGCTTACCAAGCGCAATGAAGGTGGCATCAGCGCAACCAACGCATACTCCCGATGTTACTCTGTGGGTTTATAAGGAGAGCCCACGCACACCACAGGATTATTAATGGTGGGATTAGTTGGGATCGAACCAACGACCTCTACGATGTCAACGTAGCGCTCTGACCAGCTGAGCTATAACCCCGTTTCGCTTTGCGCAAATACTATTATACATATTTTTGCGCATTTTGCAACCCCTTTTTCTTCGCCTGCGCTCCGGCAAATTTGGAAACGCAGGCAATCAGGCAAAATCTTAGTTTATTTTTTTGTCCAGCGCATGCATCTGTGCGATCAGCGCGGCCGGATCCTCCGCTTGGAACACGCTGCTGCCAGAAACGAGCATCGTTGCTCCTGCCCGCACGGCAAGCACAGCCGTTTCCGCATTAATCCCGCCATCCACCTCGATCTCGTAGGCAAAGCCATGCTCGCGTGCAAGGCATGCGAGCCGTTCGATCTTTTGCAGCGCACCGGGGATGAACTTCTGCCCGCCCGCCCCGGGGTTCACGCTCATCACCAGCACAAGGTCACATTCCGGCAGGACTTCCTCCACCATGCAAACAGGCGTGGCTGGATTGAGCGCAATGCCGGCCTTCATGCCTGCCGCGCGGATCCTTTGGAGCGTGCGGTGGCTGTGGCGGTCCGCCTCCACATGGAAAGTCAGGCAATCCGCGCCCGCCTCCCGAAAGGGTCCAATATAGGTTTCCGGATGTTCCACCATGATATGCACGTCAAGTGGAAGTTCCGTATATGAGCGCACCGCCTTGCACATCGCCGTGCCAAAGGTAATCGCAGGCACGAAGCTTCCGTCCATCACATCAAAATGAACCACATCCGCTCCCCAGCCGGCAAGGCGTTGCACATCGCGCCCCATGTTGGCAAAATCCGCGGAAAGGATTGAAGGTGCTACCTTAATCATACTTGTGTTTCCTCTTTTCCTTGAGTTCTTCTAAAATCATCAGGTACCGTTCGTATCGTTCCATGGAAAGCGCTCCGCTTTCGAGTAAGGGCTTCACAGCGCAATCCGGCTCGCTCGCATGCAGGCATTTCGCAAAACGGCACTCCTTTGCCCGCTCCCGCATTTCCGGATAGAACGAGGAAAGTGTCTCCGGCTCAATCGCATCCGCTTCCAACAGGCTAAACCCCGGCGTATCCACGAGCGCACCGCCATACGCGATCCAAAGCTCCGCATGGCGCGTCGTATGTTTGCCGCGCTCCGTCTTGCGGGAAAGCCCGCCGACCGCGAGCGAAAGCTCCGGCAGAAGCGCGTTGAGCAGCGAAGACTTCCCCACGGCCGATTGCCCCGCAAAGCAGCAGACGTTCCCAGCGATCTCCGTGCGCAGGTTCTCCAGCCCTTCCTCGCTGTGGGCGGAGACGGCATAAAGCGCATAGCCGGTTCCCGCATATTGCGCGAGGATCGCATCAAACATCGCCTCATCCCGCTCATCGCATTTATTGAGCACAAGCACAGGCGCGATGCCCGCCTGCTCACACTGAAGCAGGAGCTTATCCACAAGCAGCAGGTCGGGTCGGGGAACGGAAGCTGCCATCACGACCATGAGTTTATCTACGTTGGCTACGGCGGGGCGCGTCAAGAGATTCCTGCGCGGCAGAATTTCAGCGATGCTCCCCTCCTCTCCCGCATTGTGGGAAAAGCTCACCCGGTCGCCCGGCACAGGCGTAACGTGTTCTTTGCGAAAACGCCCACGCGCTTTACAAACATGCTCCGCGCCCTGCGCATCCAGCACGGTATAGAAGCTGCCGACGCCTTTTAAGATCAAACCTTCCAAGCAGTCCCCTCCCCGCTCAGCGCAGCGCAAATTTCGCCGTCGTGCGGCGGTATTCCTCCCCGCCGACATAGACAATGCATTCATAGTCCCCGCCCGTGCGCAGATATGCCGTAAATGCAACCGGCTGCTGCAATCCAGGCGCCAGCGTCGTTTCATAAAGAACCATCTCAACATCTTCCTCGATCTTCGCCGTAACGATCACAGGCTTTTCCGTATCCGTTATGTCGATGTTAAAGGCGAAGTCCGCGCAGAAAGAGCCGAGATCTGTCCGGCAGATCCAGATTTCCGCCGTTACTGCGGATGGTACGGTCACGTTTGCGGAGGGGCTTTGGCGTAGCACCGTATCCTCCGTGCAGAGCGTATCCGGCGTAACCGGATGGACCCAAATATGTGGAAAACGCGCTTCCCGCAAGGCGGCGACCGCCTCATCGAGCAGCATGGGCTTCGCAACAAGCGAGGGCATTTCGCTGTTGCCGCCCGGCGTACCGCTCACCCAAATGTCCACGACATCCCCTGCGAAGGTCTTGGTATCCGCTGCGGGTTCCTGCCTGAAAATCTGTCCATCCGGGAGGTCGCTCCGGCCATATTCCGTCGTTCCAAGTTCAAGATCCACATCCTGCATGAGTGCAATCGCATCCTGGACGGATTCGCCCACAAGATTCGGCACGGTTTCATAATCGCTGCCGCTGCTGACAATGACCTGGATCACGTCCCCTTCCTGCCCCTTGGTGCCGACGATCGGGGTTTGGTATATGATCTGCCCTTCTTCAAATTCCTCGCTGCCGCGGTATTCGAGTACTTCAAGCGCAAATCCGCGCAGCTGCGCAAGCGCTTCCGCCTCGCTCACCGGTTTGCCAACGAGCGTAGGAACTACGTATTCGCCGTTCGCAACATTCTCGTCATCCCGCATCGCGCGCGCGATGAAGAACATCGTTGCGAACAGGCCGAGCACTACAACGATCATCAGCGCAATGTTGCCGATGCCAATGGCGCTCACCCGTTTCTGCTCATGCTTTTGGGACGCGATACGCGCGAACTTGCCGTGCGGCTCGCGCAGGGCACGCTGCAGATCCGTTTTCATCTGGCGCGCCGTAAAATAGCGCATGTTGATGTTTTTCGCGGCTGCCTTTACGACCACATCGCTGAGCGAACGCGGGATCTTCGGGTTCACCTGGATGGGAGGTACGAGCTCCTCCTGCAAATGCTTGAGCGCGACCGCAACGGAGTTATCCCCAGAAAACGGTACGCTGCCTGTGAGCATCTCATAGAGCATGATCGCGCAGGAATAGATGTCGCTGCCGGCGGTAGCGTTGTCGCCGCGCGCCTGTTCCGGGGAAATGTAATGCACGGAGCCGATCACATTTGTGCCGGCAAAGGTGCGCGTTGTCGCCGCCGCATCGCGCGCGATGCCAAAATCCGTTAGTTTCACCTTGCCGCGCGGGGTCACGATTACGTTTTGCGGCTTCACGTCCCGGTGGATGATGCCGCGCTCGTGCGCATGGGAGAGCGCGTCCAGCACCTGGCAAACATAGTTTACCGCTGTCTTGGGTTGGAGCGGGCCTTCTTCCTTGATGATCTCCTTGAGCGTTTTGCCCGCAACGTATTCGAGCACGATGTAGCTCACATCGCCATCCTCGCCCACGTCATAGGAGCGGACGATATTCTCATGGGAAAGCATCAGCACGGCCTGCGCCTCCCGCTCGAAGCGGCGGACAAACTCGAGGTCTCCGCGGTGCTCGTCCTTGAGCACCTTGAGCGCCACGATGCGCTGGCTTTCCTCGTCATAGGCCTTGTATACGTTTGCCATGCCGCCTGTTCCGATCAGGCTTTTGATGCGGTAACGGCCGGAAATCAGCTGCTCCATCTCAACCATCACTGCACCTCCTCATTTTTTACGAGCACAACGCTCACATTATCCCGTGAGCCGGAAGCGAGCGCCAGCTCCACCAGAGCCGCGCAGGCCGCATCCAGCGTACCGCTTTCTTCCAATATGCGCACAAGGTCGCGGTCCTCCAATTCGGAATACAGCCCGTCGGAACAGAGCAGCAGCGCGTCGTTCTCCTCCCAGTCGCATTCAAACACATCCACGCGCTCGCAGGCCCGCGTGCCGAGCGCCCGCGTAATGAGGTTGCGGCGCGGATGGCGTGCGGCTTCTTCCTTTGTGATATAGCCGGAGGCGACGAGTTCCGCAACGTAGGAATGATCCACCGTCACCTGCCGCAGCGCACCCGCGTGGTAATGGTACAAGCGGCTGTCCCCGACATTTGCAGCCACAAAATGCGTTTTAAAGAGCAGCGCCATCACGAGCGTCGTGCCCATGCCCCGGCATTCCGGGTGCGCTTTTGCGTATTCGAACACAGCCGTGTTCGCGTGGTTCACCGCATTCATCACAAGCGCGGCCGGGCCGCCTGGCCCGCCTTTCTTCAATTCGGAAGCCACGGCCTCCACGGCGATCGCGCTCGCAACGTTTCCAGCGCTGTGCCCACCCATGCCGTCCGCCACGATGGCAAGCGAGATCTCCCCTCTCTTGGGTACGAACACGGAATCCTCGTTGTTCGCCCGTTTTCCGGTTACGGAGCGTGCGGCGTAAATCATGCGTCATCCTCCCGTCGCGCTTCGAGCACGCGGCGGCGAAGCTGCCCGCATGCCCCTTCGATGTCTGTCCCCATTTCCCGCCGGATCGTGGCCGAAATGCCAAGCTCCGTGAGCCAGCTCATGAATTTCTCCGCCTCGCGGCGTGTCACGCCCATGAGCGCGCGTTCTTCCACATGGTTGAGCGGGATCAGGTTCACATGGCAGTTGATCCCGCGCAGGCGCGAAGCAAGCTCTTCGGCATGCCTGCGCGCGCTGTTTTTATTTTTGATGAGCGCATATTCAAAGATCACGCGCCGCCCGGTAGTCTCCGCATACTCCTTCGCGGCGGCAAGCAGCTCCGCCATGGGGTACGCGGCGTTTACCGGCATGATCTCGCTGCGGATGGCGTCGTTTGGCGCGTGCAGCGAGACGGAAAGCGTCACATGCGGCGCCTCCTGCATGAAACGCCGCAGCTGCGGCACGAGCCCGCAGGTGGAAAGCGAGATGTTGCGGGGGCTGATATTCATGCCCTCCGGCGCGGAGATGAGGCGCAGGAAGCGCACCACGTTTTCGTAATTATCCAGCGGTTCGCCGCTGCCCATCAGCACGATATTCGTCACGGAACGCTTGTGGCCTTCCTCGCAGGGCACATCCCGCTCCGCGCAGGCGACGAAGCTCAGGATCTCCCCCGCCTCCAGATCACGCACGCAGCCGCTCAGCGTGGAGGCGCAGAACGCGCAGCCCATCCGGCAGCCGACCTGTGTGGAGACGCAAAGCGTGTTGCCGTATTTGTAGCGCATCAACACGCCTTCGACGAGGTTCCCATCCTCAAGTGCAAACAGGTATTTGATCGTCCCATCCTTTGCGGAAACGCGCTTATCGAAAATGGCTGCGCCGCCATAGGGGAGCGCAGCGAGCTTCTCCCGCAGGGCTTTGCTGAGGTTGGTCATCTCCGCCGGGCGCGCGCCGCGCGAAAGCCATTCGAACACCTGGCGCGCCCGGAATTTCGGTTCGCCAAGCTCAGCCATGAGCGCTTGGAGCTCTTCTATGTTCTTCGAGGTCAATCCCATCATGCTTATTCCGCCCGCTTCCGCGTAAATTTTGCAAGGAAGAAGCCTTCCATGCCATCCAAATGGGGAAAAAGCTGCAGCATCCCGCCCGCTGCACGCGTCCGGAGCGGTTCCTGGAGATACGCGCCGAGGTCTGCCGGAACGAAGCCGCTGTGCCGCTGCAAAAACGCGCGGGCACAAGCCTCGTTTTCCGGCGGGGAGATGGTGCAGGTCGAATATACAAGGGCTCCGCCCGGCTTCACATAGGCTGCGCAGCAATCGAGCAGCTTCGCCTGCAACGCCGCAAGCTCCGCGAGCACCGCAGGGGTCTTCGCGTAACGCGCGTCGGGTTTGCCGTGCACGCCAAGGCCGGAACACGGCGCATCCAGAAGCACAGCATCATACAAGCCCACGCATTCCGGGTGTGGCTCAGCCGCGTCCCGCTGAAAAACCGTGGCGTTCTTCACATGCAGCCGCGCGAGTGTCTTTTCCGTCAATCCGCAGCGGTGCGCATGCAGTTCCCATGCGTCGATCTGCCCTTCATTCTCCATCAGCATGGAAAGGTAGGCCGTCTTTCCGCCCGGGGCGGCGCAGGCGTCCAGCACACGCATGCCGGGTTCGGGCGCAAGTGCGCGGCATACGAGCATCGCGCTTTCGCTCTGCACCGTGATGCGGCCTTCCCGGAACAGCGGCTCCGCCGCCGGGTCAAACCCCTGCGCCAGATGGAAAGCCTCCGGAACAACCGTGCCGCGCACAAACGAGCTTCCCTTTTGCCGGAGCGCCTCTTCAAGCGCATCCGGCGTATAGGGCGCCTGCGCGCGGATGGTCAGCTCCCGCACCTGCGCGGACAGCATTTCTTCCGTAAACGCTTCCCCATATGCGTCGCAGTATAAGTCGACGAGCCAGCGCGGGTAGCTGTACTGCACGCTCATGCGCGCACGCGGCGCTTCCGGCAGCGGCACAGGCTTGCCAAGATCCCGGCAGACGGCACGCATAACGCCGTTCACATAGCCCGCAAGCGCCCCCTTGCCGATCTCCTTTGCGAGCCGCACGCTTTCGTTGCAGGCGGAGTGCGGCGGCACGCCCATGAACATGGCCTGGCATACGCCCATGCGCAAAACGCCCCGGATCGCGGGCTTCTGCCGCCCGGAAACATATTGTGCAAGCACGTGGTCGATGTAGATGAGATGATCGAGCGTCTCATAGACCGCCGCGCTCACCCATTTCGCATCCTGCCGCGCGAGGCCGCGCTCGGCCTCCTTCAGGCGCAGATTGGCATAAGCGCCGCCGTCTGTCACGTCAAGCAGCGCCTCGAGCGCGACGCGCCGCACGCTCATGAAAGCACCTTTCCAGCGAGATCGTGCCCGCGTAGGGCGGCCTTCGCGTCCATGCGCTTCGCACCCGGGAATTGCAGCTCTCGTATTTCCAAAACTCCATCGCCCGCGTCCACGAAAAGCCCGCGCTTTGCGTCCGCGATGAGGCATGCGCCGGGCTTGCCGGCAGGCGGCAGTTCCGTCTTTTTCGTTTTCCAGATCTTAATCGTATCCTCTCCGCAGAGCGCAAATGCGCCGGGCCAGGGGTTCATGCCGCGCACGCGGTCGTGCGCCCGCTGCATCCCGCGGGAAAAGTCTACGTGCCCATCCTCTTTCTTAAGCATGGAACATTTGGTTGCGAGCGCCGCATCCTGCGGGGTGCGCGTAAGCGTCCCAGCTTTAAGCGCAGCGATGGTATCCGAAAGCACCTGCGCGCCCAGCACGGCAAGCCGGTCAAACAGCTCGCCTGCCGTTTCATCTTCCCCGATGGGCGTGCTCCGCATCATGAGGATGTCGCCGGTGTCGAGGCCAACGTCCGTAAGCATCGTCGTAACGCCCGTCTCCTTTTCGCCGTTGATGACCGCCCACTGGATCGGCGCAGCCCCGCGGTACTTCGGGAGCAAGCTCCCATGCACGTTGATGCAGCCGTATTGGGGGATAGCGAGGTTCTCCGCCGAGAGGATCTGGCCGAACGCCGCTGTGACCATCAGCTCCGGCGCGAACGCGCGCAGCGCCGCGACACCCTCCGGCATGCGGATCTTTTCGCACTGGAACACCGGAAGCCCATGCGCGAGCGCGAGCGTCTTCACGGGGGGGGGCGTCATCACCGCACGGCGCCCAACCGGCTTATCCGGCTGGGTGAACACAGCGAGCGTATGCCCCGCGCGGATGAGCATCTCGAGCGCGGGAAGCGCAAAGTCCGGCGTTCCAAGGAAAGCGATCCTCATTCGTCCTCCTCCGCATCCTCCGAGTAGCCCTCCGGCGGCTCGGTCACAAGGCGCTTGTAAACAAGGCCGTCCAGATGATCCGTTTCATGCAGCACAGCGCGGGCAAAAAGGCCCTCCGCCCCGTATTCGTAAAGTTCGCCCTTGCGGTCGTACGCGCGCACGCGCACATGATCCGGGCGCACCACATAGCCGCTCTCGCCCGGAAAGGAAAGGCAGCCTTCAAAGCAGCCCTGTTCGCCAGAGGTCTCGAGGATTTCCGGGTTGATGAGTTCCACGAGCCCGTCCCCGCAGTCGATCACGACCGCGCGGCGCAGGATGCCCACCTGCGGGGCGGCTAGGCCGACGCCCTCCGCCTCGTACATGGTTTCTGCCATATCGTCCAGCAAAGCGCCAAGGCGCGCGTCAAACTTCTCGACGGGGCGGCACTTCTTGTAAAGGCAGGCCGCGTCCCCCGTAAAAATCTTGCGTTTTCCCATTCGTTTTCTCCTTCGCAGCATCACATAGTCGCGTATCATAATATTATAGCCCATTTCCCCGCGCCGAAGCAAGCGGACATGCCCGGAAAATCGAGCCGCCGCGCCGCTTTTCGCGTTTTAAAACATGTTGCCTGGGTTGATCTCCACATCGCCCATCCCTGCTTGCCGATGCGCGTCGTGGTACGCATACGCCGCGCGGACCGCCGCCGCAGTATGCTTCGTGCGCGCAAGGCGCGCCAGAACCTGGTAGCGGTAAAGCCCTTCCCGCCGTTTTACGGGCGCGGGCGCGGCTTCGAGCATCAGGAGTTCCCGCGGGGTTCCGCCCGCCTCCGCAAGCGCGGCTTCCATCGCCGCCCTGAGCCCCGCCGCGCAGCGCTCCGCATCCTCCGCGAGCGCCGCCTCGTCGTGCCCTGTGAGCACTACGCGCAGGAAGAGCGCAAACGGCGGGAACAAGGCCGCCCGGCGCACCGCGATCTCATAGTTGTAGAAGCTCGGGTAATCGTGCCGCGCGGCAAAGCCGATGACTGGATGCTCCGGCGTATACGTCTGCACGACGACGCGGCCAGGCTTGTCCGCGCGCCCGGCGCGCCCGGCAACCTGCGTCAGAAGCTGGAAGGTGCGTTCCCCGCTGCGGTAGTCCGGGATGTGCAGCATCGCGTCCGCCGCGATCACGCCCACAAGCGTCACGTTCGGGATGTCGAGCCCCTTGGCGATCATCTGCGTGCCGATGAGCACCTGCGCCTCCCCGCGCGCAAAGCGGTTGAGCAGCGCCTCATGCGCGTTCTTGGTGCGCGTAGTGTCAAGATCCATCCGCACGGCGGCAACGCCGGGGAAATGTGACGCAAGCTGCTCCTCCACCTGCTGTGTACCCACGCCGAAATACTTCAGGTACGGCTTTCCGCATTCCGGGCAAACGCGCGGGATCCGCGCAATCCGCCCGCAATAGTGGCATTTCATCACGCCCTCGAGTTTGTGGTAAGTCATGGAAACGTCGCAGTCCGGGCATTTCATCACATAGCCGCAGCCGCGGCAAGACACGAACGTGGAATACCCCCGCCGGTTCATAAAAAGGATTGCCTGTTCCCCCGCGCCGAGGCACTGGCCGAGCGCCGCATGCAGCGGCGCGCTGAAGATGCTGTTGTTCCCGGCGCGGAACTCGCTGCGCAAGTCGACGATCTCCACCTCCGGCATAGGCTGGCCGTTGATGCGCTCCGGCAGGGGCAGGAGCTTGTAAGCGCCGCTCAGGGCGCGTTTATAAGTCGCCACGGACGGCGTCGCGCTGCCGAGCACGAGCACCGCCCCGTTGAGCTTCGCCCGCTTTGCGGCAACCTCCGCCGCGCCGTAGCGCGGGTTGATCTCGGAATGGTAAGACGGCTCGTGTTCCTCATCCACGACGATGAGCTTCAGATCCGTGAGCGGCGCGAACACGGCGCTGCGCGCGCCGATCACCACGTCCACCTTGCCGAGGCGGATGCGCCGCCATTCGTCGTAGCGCTCGCCTGCGGAAAGCCGGCTGTGCAGCACGGCCACGCGCCCGCCGAAGCGGCTGCGGAAGCGTTCCATCGCCTGCGGGGTCAGCGAGATCTCCGGCACGAGCACGATCGCCTTCCCGCCCTGCGCGATCACGTGGGCGACGGCTTGCAGATAGACCTCCGTTTTCCCGCTCCCCGTTACGCCATAAAGCAGGCAGGTGCCCTCGCCCCGCTCCAGACAGCCGAGAATGCCGTCAAACGCCTGCTGCTGCTGCTGCGTAAACGGAAGCGCCGCACTGAGCTCCCCCTCCGGCGGCGCATGGAAGGGGCTTCGGAACGTCTCCTGCCCTTCCTCTTCCAAAATCCCTTTTTTCAGCAACGCGGCGATCGCCCCGGATGCCCCGGGGACGAACGCGCAAATATCCGCCGTGCTCATGTAAGCGCCCGTCTGCGCAACGAGTTCGAGCACCTCCGTCTGCTTCGGCGCGCGGGAGACGCCCGCCTTCGTCAGCAGCGCGGCGCGCTCCGCCGCCGCATCCACACCCGGCCGCAGGCGCACGGTGCGTACCGTCTTCTCCTTCACACGGCCGCCGCGCATTTGGGCGGGAATCAGAAGGCGCAGCGCATCCACCAGCAGGCAATGGTACGCTTCCGCGATCCAATACGCGAGTGCAATCTGCTCCTCCGTCAGCGCCGGATAGGGTTCCATCGCGCGCAGCACCGGCTTGAGCGCAAGCCGGTCCACATCCGTTTCCGGCGAGAGCGCAAGCACAAACCCTTCCGTTTTGCGGTTTCCCGCGCCGAACGGAACGAGCACCCGGTGTCCCGGCCGCACTGCAAGCCCCTCCGGGATCTCATAGGTGAACAGCCTGTCCACATTCGCGTGGGCGATGTCGATGATGACGCGCGCGTACATGCCGTTCCACCTTCTCTCCATAATTTTTCAATTTATTATAGCATATGCACCGATGCGGCAAAAGAGGGCGAATGTTGAACCTGCCGCAGCTTGTCGAAAAAGGCTCCCTGGGATTGTCAAGGGCCGCAGCCCTTGACTTTTGATCGCGAGCAGCGACCTGTGCGGTGCGAGCGAAGAGCCTTGCGCTGCAAGGCTTTCTTTGCACGGAGCGCTGGCCGCGCCATCGGCGCAAGTGCGATGTGCAATCCTTGCTAAAGTGGCATATGCCACTTTAGCGACAGCTTAAAAGGGCCGCAGCCCTTTATCGACAGCCTGAAAAGCTCCCGGCACTTTGTGCGCCGGGAGCTTTGTTCTCTCGAAAAACCAGGGCTTCGCCCTCAGCGTTTGAGGATGCGTTCCCATTTGTCCACAAGCGTCCGGACGTCCTCCTCCATGATCTCGGCACGCAGCGCGGCGGAAGCATCCACCTGCCAATCCGTGCTGTCCAGAAGAGCGCGCAGGCGCTCGACCTCCGTGCGCAGGCGCCGTGCATAGCGCACTTCGGCAAGCTCTTCCGCAGCGGCAGGGGATGCCGCAGCTTCCGGCGCTTTCGCCACCCCGCCCGGAAGGAGCGTAATCTCTTCCAGGAGGCCGGGCACTTCGACGTTGTAGCCAAGCGCGCGCACCGCGCTCGAAAAGCTGTCGAGCACATCGGCTTCGCCATGCACGAAGAACGTGCAGATCGGCTTGTTGCCGATGCCTTCGATCCATTCAATCAGCTCATCGCGTCCGGCATGGCCGGAAAAGCCCTCGATGCGCTCGATCGCTGCATTTACGCGCACGTCCTCACCGAACAGGCGGACCTTCTTCACGCCGTCGAGCAGGATGCGGCCGAGCGTTCCTTCCGCCTGATAGCCCGCGAACACGATCGTCGAATCCGCGCGGTACAGGTTGTGCTTGAGATGGTGGCGGATGCGTCCCGCGTCGCACATGCCGGAGGAGGAAATGATGATGTTGCATCCAGGCTGTGCGTTGATGAGCTTGCTTTCATCCGCAGTCACCGCGACGCGCAGGTTCGGGAAATCGAACGGGGAGCCGGATTTCGCCATTTCGCGCGCCTCCTCGTCGTAATACCCCTCCGCGCATTTTTCGTAGATCTTTGTGGCGTTGATGCCGAGCGGGCTGTCGATGTAGACCGGCACATTCTCAAGACCAGGCACAGCGTTTTTCATCAGGAGGCGCTTGATGTAATAAAGCAGCTCCTGCGTCCTGCCGACGGCGAAGGACGGGATCACGATGTTGCCGCCGCGCGCAATGCCCATTTTGAGCACAGAGATCAGGTGCGCTTCCTTCGCCTCCGCAGTGGATTCCTGGTGGTTGCGGTCCCCATAGGTGCCTTCGATGACGAGATAGTCCGCTCCAATCACCTGCTGCGGGTCGCAGATGATCGGGCGTTCTTCCCGGCCGATGTCGCCGGAAAAGACGATTTTCGACGTCTTCCCATCCTCCTCCACCCAAATCTCGATGGCAGAGGAACCAAGCAGATGCCCAATGTCGTTGAAGCGCGCCGTGATGCCTTGCACGACCGGGACGGTCTTCCCGTAGGAGATCGGCGCAAACTGTTTGAGCGCGTCCTGCGCATCCCGGACCGTGTAAAGCGGCTCCGCGGGCGCGCGGCCCGCGCGCAGGTTCTTGCGCGTCTGGTATTCCGCCTCCTGCTCCTGAATATGGCCGCTGTCCGGGAGCATAATGCCGGACAGCTGCGTGGTCGCCTCCGTCGCAATGATGCTGCCCTTGAAGCCCTGCTTGACGAGCAGCGGGATGAGGCCCGCATGGTCGATGTGCGCGTGCGTCAAAAGCACGGCGTCAATTTCGGCCGGGTTAAAGGGGAATTTGTCCTCCCCAAGCTCGGTCTTTTTATCCGCACCCTGGCGCATGCCGCAGTCCACAAGGATATTCTTCCCGTTGGCGCTGAGCATGTGGCAGGAACCCGTTACGCTGCGCGCTGCGCCGCAAAACCGTATTTTCATGGTTGCTTTCCCTTTCTATAAACGATAAACGTTGGTGTAAGCGTTTTCTAACTTTATTATATGCCATCTTGGCGGAATGGACAAGGCGGCATTCCGGGGCGCCGGCTCCAGAAAAGGTAAAATTTATGTAAAACAAAAGCGTGCCGGGGCGGTTCTCCGCCGTGGCACGCGCCGTTGCGTCGTTATTTATCCTTCCCGCAGCATTTCTTGTACTTTTTGCCGCTGCCGCAGGGGCAAGGGTCGTTACGGCCGACGGTCTCCTGCTTCACAAACACTTTGGAAGCGCGGAACGCCTTGGTGATCTCGTGGCGTTTTTCCTCGGAAAGCACACCATCCCATTCCGGGAGGTGATACAGCCAGTCCGCTTTCGCGTCCAGCATGTTGAAATACAGCTTTTCAAAGTCAACATCCAGTGTAACGGCCGTGCTGCTTTCAAGGCTTTCCAGGTCAAGCGCCTGCTTGAGGCTCGTGTTGATGCCATCGAGGAAGCCGAGGAAAGTGACCTCATCCATGCCAAAGGTTCCAGCAAGCGCACTCAGATCCCCCGAAAAGGCTTCCGTGTGGTTTGCGAGGATCTTCTTGTAATTTTCTGTTTCGAGATCGAAGTATTCGTTCCAGAATTTCTCCTGTTCGTGCGGTGCGCGCTGTGCGTCCGCCCGCTCTCTCCAATCGCTGTAAAGGCTCATTCGTATCTCCCCCATGATTGGGCGGGCAGCAAACGCCGCCCGCCGCAATGATTTTTTACTTTTCTTATGGTACTGGATTTACAGCGCCGCGTCAAGATATTCCTTGACCTTCAGGATGAAGCCCTCAGTGGAGAGCACGGTTTTGTTCTCCATATCCGCGAGGAGCGCGAGGTCCTTGGTCATGAAGCCATCCTCGATGCACTTGAGGGAAGCCTTCTCCAGCGTTTCGCCGAATGCGACGAGCTCGGGGATGTTGTCCAGCTCACCGCGCTTCTTGAGCGCGCCGGTCCACGCGAACAGGGTCGCCATGGAGTTGGTGGAGGTGGTTTCGCCCTCGAGGTGCTTGTAATAGTGGCGGGTCACAGTGCCGTGGGCCGCTTCGTATTCGTAGTTGCCATCGGGCGAAACGAGTACGCTCGTCATCATGGCAAGAGATCCAAACGCAGTGGCGACCATGTCGCTCATCACGTCGCCATCGTAGTTCTTGCAGGCCCAGATGAAGCCGCCCTCGGAGCGGATCACGCGCGCCACAGCGTCGTCGATGAGGGTGTAGAAGTAGGTGATGCCGGCCGCTTCAAACTTCGCCTTGTACTCCGCGTCGTAGATCTCCTGGAAGATGTCCTTGAAGGTATGGTCATACTTCTTGGAAATGGTGTCCTTCGCGGAGAACCAAATATCCTGCTTGGTGGCGAGCGCATAGTTGAAGCACGCGCGGGCGAAGCTCTGGATGGAGTCGTCCTTGTTGTATGTTCCCATCAGCACGCCGGGGCACTTGAAGTCAAAGACCGTCTCGTGGAAGATCTCCTTGCCTTCCGCGTCCTTGAAGAGGATCTCGGCGGTGCCGGGGCCGGGGACACGGTACTCGGTGCACTTGTAGATGTCGCCGTAAGCATGACGGGCAATGGTGATCGGTTTTACCCAGCTGCGCACAGAGGGCTTCAGGCAGGGCAGCGTAATGGGGGTGCGGAACACGGTGCCGTCCAGAATCGCGCGGATGGTGCCGTTGGGACTCTTGTACATCTTCTTGAGGTTGTACTCGGTCATACGCTGGCCATTCGGGGTGATCGTTGCGCACTTCACGCCCACGCCGTACTTCTTCACGGCCTCAGCCGCCTGTACGGTGATCTGGTCGTCAGTTTCGTCGCGGGATGGGAGGCCCAAGTCGTAATACTCGGTCTTGAGGTCGACATACGGGGTCAGGAGGTGATCCTTGATCATCTTCCAGATGATACGGGTCATTTCGTCGCCGTCCATCTCCACGAGGGGGGTACGCATCTGAATCTTGCTCATTGCTGCTCTGCTCTCCTTTGTTTTGTTACTTTTTAATTGTTTTTGTGCCGTTCATCATCTTCGTCAGAATCTCGGAATCATATGCAAACGTGGATTCGTTCTTCTGCACCAATGCTTCATGCGCATATTCAACGAGTTGATCCACGAGTTGCCGGAAGGAAATCCCCATCGGCTCAAACAGATAAAACGCGAACGAGCCGGGGATGGTGTTGATCTCGCAGACGTAGAGTGCATCCGTTTTGGGGTCGATCATGTAATCGACGCGCACCACGCCCTTGCAGTCCAGCATCTGAAAGATTTGGACGGTAGAAGCCTGGATTTTCTTGGTCATCTCCTCGGAGATCGGCGCGGGGATCTTCCTGCCGAGGCTCTCCATCCCCTTGCCCGCGCCGCGCATATATTTCTGGTCGAAGCTCAAAAACTCATCCCAGGAAACGGGCTGCTCGCACAGCGAGGGCGTGGCCTTTCCCCCGAAGCCCATGCAGGCGCAGTTGATCTCGATGGGCTTTTCAAGCCCCTTTTCGATGAGGATACGCCGGTCATAGGAACAGGCAACCTCCATCGCCTGTTCCAGCGAAGCGCGGTCGGCCGCCCGGCTGATGCCGATGGACGAACCCAGATTCGCCGGTTTCACATAGAGCGGATAGCCGAGCGCCTCCGCCCGTGCGGTCACGGCAGCGGGATCGGCCCGCCATTCGTCCCGGCTGCAGAAAGTGCTCTCCAGCACGGGCAGGCCTATGCTTTGAAACACGGCTTTCATAATGACCTTATCCATGCCAACGGCGGAACCCGTCACGCCGCAGCTGGTATAGGGGATATTCGCAAGCTCGAACAGGCCCTGGATGGTGCCGTCCTCACCGTGCATGCCATGCAGTGCGAGCAGCGCACAATCCACATCCGCCACTTTTTGCGTTTTTGCACCGAACAGGCCGCCCTGCCCGAGGATATAAAGGCCGTTCATGCCCGGCACGGGGGGTAAGATCACGCGCGTGATCCCCTTCGCCTCCGGATTAAAGTTTTTATAGGTTTCCACTTTCCGCAGCGGCTCGCCCACAAACCATTCTCCCTTGCGGGAAATATAGACCGGAAACGCATTATATTTGCTTTTGTCCGCATTTTCCAAAATTTGCAGGCCGGAGATGATGGAAACGTCATGCTCCGCCGCACGGCTGCCAAAGATCACAGCAAGGTTCAGCATCGCTCTCTCCTCTCGCTTCATTCACGATAATTGTCCGGCAGGTCGTTTTCAAACAACACTACGCAGCCCGGCGCCGTATAAGCCGGGAGTTTCTCCGTGGCCTCCGCAAGGGAAGCCGCGCGCACGATGCAGCTTTCCGGGAAGCCGGCCTCCCGTAGCCCTTCGCAGATCGGGTCGGCGTGCGCTTTGCCGATGACGATTGCGACATCTGCGCACTTTGCCATATGGCGGCCAAATTCGCGGTTGAGCTCCGCTTCCTCCGCGCCGAGCTCCACCATGCCGGGCGTGACGCAGATGCGCCTGCCAGGGAAGGAGGCAAGCACATTGAGCGCCTCGCGGGAGCCGACGGGGTTTGCGTTGAACGCATCGTCGATGACCATCACAGCGCCTGGGATGAGCTGCAGCCGGTGTTCCACAGGCTCCACCTTCGCAACGCCCGCCGCAATCTCGGGGAGCGTCAGCCCAAGGCGGTACGCGCAGGCCGCAGCGCCGGCCAGGTTCACGATGTTGTGCCGCCCGAGGAGCTTCGTCCTGCAGCGCACGGATGCGCCGTCCGCCGTCCGCAGCGTAAACATACTGCCTTCCGGCCCGGTTTTCACTTCGCAGGCGGCCATATAGAGGCCTTCGCCCTCCGTGCCGAACAGGTATTTTTCCGGCAGCGCACAGCCTGCGTACATAGCGCGGCAATTCGCATCGTCCCCATTAAAGAAGCAGCAGCCATCCGGCATGAGGCCCTCCATCAGCTCGCCCTTGGTGGCGATCACGCCTTCAAGAGAGCCGAAGGTCTCCAAGTGCTGCTTGCCGATGGCCGTGATGATGCCGAACTTTGGCCGTACCAGGCGGCAAAGCTCGCGGATGTCGCCGCGATAGCGCGCGCCCATCTCCGCGATGAAAATTTCATGTTCCGCTGAAAGCTGCCCGCGGATCACCCGCGTCACGCCCATCGGCGTGTTGAAGCTGCCCGGCGTAAAAAGCACGTTATGCTTTTCGGCAAGGATCGTGCCGAGGGCATACTTGGTCCCGGTTTTTCCGAAGCTGCCCGTCACGGCGATCTTTGTTACATCCGCGCGGGCGGCAAGCTTTTTCCGCGCGTCGTTGAAATACCAACGCTTCACGGCCGCCTCCACCGGGTAGGTGATCCCGTAAGCGAGGAACACAAACAGCGGCAGCAGCATGCCCGGCAAATAGCGCACAGCGTTCGGCACAAGGAACACGCCCCAAGGCATGGCTTCATCATAAAAGCGCACCGCTGCGAAGAAGCAGGCCGTAAACAGGACCCCGAGCACAAATTCCACCGCGAGCAGGCGTTTCACGCGCCCGGTGAACGCGAGCGGCTTGATCTGCTTGCGGCGCTTGTAGCCGAAAAACAGCAGCAGGAGCAGCGCAAGATACGCAGCGTCCGCCCCAATATAACAGACGCGGGCCAGCGCGTAGTTCGTACTATAAAGCATCGCATAGCTGCACCGCAGCAGCAGCGCCGCCGCGCCCACGAGCAGGTAAGGCGCCACATCTGAAGCGAAGTGGCGGCCAAGCCACTTCAAGTACATCCTGCCCTGGTAGCTTTCCAGCTGCAGCATGTGCACAAGCGGAAGCGACGCAAGCACCAATGCGCAGGCCGCAGCCGCAAGGTATGCATATGAAAGGATCACATTCCAGTCCAAACCGTCACCTCAGGCGAAAAAAGCCTTCATCACCGCGCAGAACTGCGCATATTTGTCCGCATAGGAAAAATGCCCGGCGCCTTCCAGCACCGCAAGCCCTGCGTTGGGGATCCGCTCCTCCATCACCTTCGCGCGCGCAAGGGGCGTCGCATCGTCCTGATCGCCCCAGACGAGCAGGGTTTCATTCTGAATGCGGTCAAGCCGTGCCGTCAGATCCAGGTTCACTACCTTGGAGAGCGTCGCGCGCATCACGTCGCTCTTGAGCGCGCGGTAATCGGCGCTGCCCGCATTTTTCTGCTTCTCGCTCAGGTGGAACATCCGGTCGATCCAGCCGGCCTTCGCCAAACGCCTGCCCAATTTATAGGAATACGTGCGCACATAATAGCCGAGCGTCCGCGGAGGGCGGATGCCCGCCGCATCCACCAGCACGAGCCGGCGGAACAGCCCTGGATCCTCCGATGCAAGCAGGATCGTCACGCGGCCGCCAAAAGAATGGCAGATGAGGTCGCACCCGCGCAGCCCGATGGTTTCCATGAACCCGCGCGTGAGCGCCGCGTATTCCGGCACACCCCAGGGCTCCGGCGGCTCCGGCGTTTGCCCGAAGCCGGGAAAGTCGAGCGCTATGGCTTCATAGCCGAGCTTCGCCATGCAGTTAAGGATCGGGCGCACAGCTTCGATATCCGCGCCCCATCCGTGCAGGATCAGCACGGGGCTCCCTTTTCCCACACGTTCATAATGAATGGTTATGCCGTCTATTTCACAAAACAACGCGTTCCCGCTCCGTTCCTCATTTCTTTTTCAGGCTTCGGAATTTTTCCACATAGCCTTCCTTATTGCTCTGCCGCGCGCGGGCGAACGCCATCGCACCCGCCGGCACGTCGTGGGTAATGGTGGAACCCGCCGCCGTATACGCCCCGTCGCCCACCGTCACAGGCGCGATGAGGTTCGTCTGGCAGCCGAGGAATACGTCGTTTCCAACCGTAGTGCGGTGCTTGGCATAGCCGTCGTAATTCACGAACACGCAGCCGCAGCCCACGTTTACGCCGCTCCCCACGTCCGCGTCGCCGATGTAGGAAAGGTGCGGCAGCTTCGTCCCTTCGCCAACGTTGGAGTTCTTCACCTCAACGAAGTCGCCGATCTTGCAGCCGTCCGCGATGCGCGTATCCGGCCGGAGGTTCACAAAAGGCCCCGCCTTCACGTTGCTGCCGACAACCGCCCCATCCGCAACGACACAGGTAAGCGTGCAGCCGTCGCCCACGCGGGTATCGTTGAGCTGGCAGCCGGGCTTGATGACGCAGCCTTCGCCGATGACGGTGCGGCCCGTCAGCACGACGTTCGGCCAGAGAACCGTATCCCGGCCGATCTCCACCTCCGCGCCGATATGCACGGATTCCGGATTGAGCATCGTCACACCGTTTGCAAAATGCCGCTCAATTATCGCTGTGTTTGCAAGCGTTTCGCAAAGGGCGAGCGTCTTCCGGTCGGTGACCCCCGGGCAGTGCAACCCACAGATCATAAGCGTATGCGCTCCCATGCCCGCAAAACAGGTTTCCAAAGCGTCCTGCGCCGCGCCGTGTGCAATGCTTTTACGCAGAAGCGCCGCCTGCGCGCAAAATATACCGCACGCATAAAACGCATTCTCCGCTTCTTCCCCGGCGTGAATAAAGTATGCCGCTCCGTCCCGTTCCGCCACCTGCATGATTGCGTCTAGGTACTCCCGGTCGATCAGCGGAAGGTTCCCATGCAGCGCAAGGATGAGCTCCTTCCCGGTTGCGGATACCTCCGCAAGCGCCGTGCGGAATGCGTCCGCTTCGCCCTCCGGCCTTTGCTGCACCACGACGCGGGCGCGTTCCCCCACGTGCGCAGCAATTTGCCGCTCCGGGCCGTCTACAATCACAGGGCGTTCCTCCGTGCAGCGCTCTAACGCTGTAAGCATCCAATCGATGACCGGCCGCCCGGCGACCTCATGCAGCGCAGTGGGCTTCACGGAATTCATCCGCGTGCCATGCCCGGCCGCGAGTATGATGGCTGTCGCTGCCTTCATAGCGTTCCTTTCTCTCCGCAGCCGCGCTGGGCAGCCGCAGGAGCTCGCGTTTTTTATTGTAAGTTTTCCCGTGTTCCCCTGTCAAGGCAAGCGGGAATTGCATACACGTATATTTTCTGCCTGCGCGCTTTTCAGGCGTTCTCTATCTCCGCGCCGGGGAGCTGCGCCGCGCAATGCGGGCAGCGCGTAGCCTTTTCATTGATCTCTTCAAAACAATACGGGCACAGGCGCGGTTTCTTTTCCGGCGCGGGCTCTTCCGTCTTTTTTTTGCCCGGGAGAGCGCGCAGGCGGTTGATTCCCTTCACCATGAGGAAAATACAGAACGCCATGATGATGAAATCCAGCACGGTTGTGAGGAACGAGCCATACGCGAAGCAGGCTGCGCCCGCCTCCTGCGCGGCTGTGAGCGTTGGATACGCGTTGCCGTCGAGCGCGATAAAGAGGCTGGAAAAATCCAGCCCGCCTGTAAGCAGGCTGATAAGCGGCATGAAAAGATCGTTCACCGCAGAGGTTACGATCTTCCCAAACGCGCCGCCGACCATCACGCCGACCGCCATGTCGACGACATTCCCCTTGAACGCAAACTCTTTAAACTCCTTGAACATACATGCCCCTCCATAACATTAGATGTTTATTCTATGATAACTATACCACCATGCGCAGCAGGAAACAAGAAATGCACAGAAAGTTCATTTGCTTCCTGCTCCATAAGCCGTTATAATAATTTAACAGAACGTTTTCCCCTGGAGGAATTTTGGCTTGTTTACGCTGGAAACGCTGATCTTGTTCATCGTGCTCGCTATCGCTGCGGCGGCCGCTCTGCTCGCGCAGAAGCGCCGGGGCGCCGGGAAGCCGCACCTTGCGTGCACCGCATTGTTTTTCCTTGCGCTTTTCGGCGCTTACGTTTTAAAGCTCGGCAACACTGCGCCTGCAGTCAGCGCCCCCATCCCGCTTTATAAACTCTTTGCCATCAACGAATACGGCTACATGGGCGTTTTCAACGATCTTATCGCCTATGCGCTGCCGTTTGCAGCCGCAGGCCTGCTCCTCGCGCCCGCCTTCCCCAAGTGCGGCCTCTTCTCTGCGTTGTTTGTGGGCGCGGGTTCCGCCGTGTTTTTAAACCTGTACCCGCTGTTCAACGATGCGCCCTTCGTCGCGGATGAATACCTGTTCGCGGGCCTTGGCTGCATGGCTGGCTACTGCGTATACGCCCTCCTCGCCGCGCTGCTCAGGAAACTCCGCTTCCCAGAACGCTTTGGCCTCGTCCGGCCCTCCAAGCGCGCAAACCTCGCTGCGTTCCTGTACGCGGCAGCGCTGTATTTCGGCGTCGCGTTCGTGATGATCCTCGACCATGGCGAAACCTATGCGCCGATCCAGTTTTTTGAAAGCGAAACGCCCCTTCCGGATGCAATAACGCTGAACTGCGCACTTGACGCGGAAAGCATGAAGGTCAGCCTTTACGGGCCTTCTACGCAGTCCGTCTACGAGCGCGCCTTTGCAATCGCGCTCGCACTCGGCGTGGAAGCGCCCTTCACCGCAAGCGACAGCGTATACATGGCGGAAACCGATACCGCGCGTCTCACGATCACCGAAAGCGGAAGCTGGACCTATGACCTGCTCACCGAGCCTACGGGCGCCCTTCCCACGCAGGTAGAAGCCATCAAAGCCGTGTTTGACCTGTTTGACAGCAAAACGCTCCTTACGGTCTCGCTCGATTCGGTCACAGACGTTGTGCCTCGTCATGACGCGCACAACTCTCCTGCCGGTTATGACATTTACCTTTCCACCGCGGTCGGAGGACGGCCGATCATCGGCTCCTCCACGCTCGTAGTATCCGTGCGCGCGGGCAACACCATCACGAAGATCCGCCGCTATGACGGGGACATCATCCCGATTGCGGAAAAAACGCTCCTATCCCAGCAGCGCGCTTATGAGAAGCTGCAAAGCGGGGATTGTGCTTATACGCTCTTCTCGCCCGCCGCCTCTGCCACGGTCGATAATTGCTATCTTGCTTATATGGCGAACAGCTCTCAGGGCTATTACCTGCCGGTGTGGGTCTTCGCCTGCACGGCGACGTTGGAGGACGGCAGCACCTCCGCGTTCGACGTTTATGTGGAAGCGATGCGGTAGCCAAAAGTTTTGCATGCGGAGGTGTGAGCGAATGGCGGATATATTCTCTAAAAATGCCTATTATGGATATATTATCAAAGGCGATCTGCCGGGAGCCATCGCATATGCAAAGCATCACGGCCAGCTGGAGCTTTATGACCGGTTCATGGCCGTTTTTGAGCGGGAACAATATATCGCTTATGATGTGGACGGCGATCTGAACGAACTCCTGACCATCTATCAGCGGTATTATCGGGATGCGTTTTATCTGCGCACCGGCAACGGAAAGGCCCAGGATGCCCTGCGGGCAAGGCTTGCGGACTTCTTCGGCCTGCGCGGCGGCAGCGCCGGGCTGGACGATATGGAACAGAATCAGGTCGCGGAAGCTGTTCAATGCAGCGGGCTTCATTTCCTGGGCGGAAAAACGAGCGGTTATTACGGCCCTTACATCTGGAAAACAACGGAGGCAAAAACATACGAGGTAGAACTGCCGGATGGAGTCCAAACATATACCGTGAAGCTGCTGGATGGGTTTATCGCCAAAAGCTGGATCGACTACCTTTCCTTTGGTGAGATCGGCCCCGGCGGCTGGGCGGATGGCGACGGGGTCATCCACTGCGTAAAGTCCGCCTACGATTTTGGCAGCGAGAGTTTCAAAGTGTCGCTTTTAAAGCACGAAGCGCAGCACGCAAAGGATTTATTCCTCCATAAAGATATGCCTTCCGAGAAGCTTGAATACCGTGCGAAACTTGTGGAGCTGATCTATTCCACCGAGCGGAACCTGCTCACACAGTTTGCGCAGGAAGCCGACGGCGCTGACGCGAGCAACGGCCATGCGTCGGCTTCCAATAAGATCATCGAAGGGTTTGCCCGGGAATTGAACCGAAGCCGCGCGGAGCTTGAAACGCTTCCAAATGAGGAGATCCGCGCAGTTGCCAGCGCGCTATTCACGCAGAGCAGCAAACGGGCATAAAAGTTCCTGTTTGCTTGGCTGTCGATCAAGTGGCAGATGCCACTTGATCGTGGTTTGCACGCCGCGCTTGCGCAAAAGAGGAACTTCCAGCGCGGGAGACGCGCTGGAAGCCACTTGCCTGCGACGGCCCAGAGGCCTAGTCCAGCGAGCGGTACAGAGCGAAGCGACCGCGAGTCGGGCGGGCAGGCGTGCGGTCAGCGCTCTGTGTAAAGAAAGCCTTGCGGCGCAAGGCTTTTTGCTCGCACTGCACAGGTCGCTGCTCGCGATTGAAAGTCAAGGACTGCGGCCCTTTTACAATCCCGGAGAGCCTTTTTCGGCAAGCTGAAACTCCCTGCCAGGCGCAATGCCGGGCAGGGAGTTTTTTCTTTGATTTCCGGCTTCAGCGCACGCCGGCGTGGTCGAAGTCAACCGACAGGATGCAGTGATATGCCGGGTTCCGGCGAGCCGCCTCGTCCGCCACGCGCTGCTTGAGCGCCGCCACCGCCTCCCGCTTCATCCCCGGCTGCACGACGATGTCGAACAGCAAGTTGATCCGGTTCTCCCCGCGCACCATGCGGAAATCATGGAAGCGCAGCTTCTCGTCGATTCCGGCAAGGATGTCTGCGATCTCCCCCCGCGCCTCATTGAGCACGGCGTTGTCCACCTCGATTGGATCGAGATGCAGCGTGAGCAGGATGCCCATCTGCGCGCCGATTTCCCGCTCAGCGGTGTCGATCGTTTCATGGATTGCCATAAGGTCACAGTCTGAGCGCACCTCTGCATGCGCGCTTGCGATGAGCTTGCCGGGGCCGTAGCTGTGTACCATGATGTCATGGATGCCGATGATGCCGTCATAGGAAAGGATGCGGCCGGTAAGTTCCGAGATGGTCTTCGCGTCAGGCGCTTCGCCCATGAGCGGGCTGATGGTATCCCGCAGGATCGAAATGCCGGAATACAGCACAAAGCCAGCGACGGCTACGCCGATATAGCCGTCGATATTCACGCCCTTAAAGTAGCCGACGACGCTGGAAATGAGGATCGCGCCGGTGCTGATCACATCGGAGATGCTGTCGCTCGTGGCCGCGCTCAAGGTGGACGAATGAATGCGCTGGCCAATATTTGCGGTGAAGCGGCTCATCCAGAGCTTCATAAGGATGGACACAACGAGCACGGCGATCATCGCTACGCTGAACTCGACAGGTTCCGGCGCAATGATCTTCTGGATGGACTCCCGCCCAAGCTCGAAGCCAACGATGAGGATCAAAAACGCGATGATCAGCGCCGCGATATATTCCATGCGCGCATGGCCGTAGGGATGCTCCCGGTCGGCCGGCTTTCCCGCCATCTTGGAGCCGATGAGCATCACGGCAGAGGAACCGACGTCCGAAAGGTTGTTGACCGCGTCCGCCTGGATAGCGATCGACCCGCTGACCAGGCCGATCATGAACTTCATTCCGCAGAGGATCAGGTTGCAGGCGATTCCTACCACCCCGGCCAAAATGCCATATGCTTCGCGGACGGAAGCGTCCTCCGTCCGTTCCGGCGTTTTGATGAAAAATCGTACCAAAAGCTCCGTCATGCTTCGCACTCCCCCTCCTCCAATTCAAGCGCCGCATGCAGCACCGCGCCGATCGAGTCATGCAGCACAAGATCCGCCCGGTAATCATATGGCGTTTTGCTCTTGTTAATGAGCACGAGGCGGCCGCCCTCATAATAATCGACAAGCCCGGCGGCTGGGTATACCGCAAGCGACGTCCCACCCACGATGAGCATATCCGCACGCATGATGTGCGCGGCCGCGCCCGCAAGCACATCCGGATCCAGCCCTTCTTCATAGAGGACGACCTCCGGCTTGATGACCCCGCCGCAGGTACAGCGCGGCACGCCCATGCCTTGCGCGATCGTCTCCGGCCCATACGCCTTGCCGCATTGCATGCAGCGGTTGCGGTAAATGCTTCCGTGCAGCTCGAATACGTTCTCGCTCCCTGCCTTCTGGTGCAGCCCATCCACGTTTTGCGTAATTACCGCGGTCAGTTTGCCCATCTTCTCAAGCTGCGCAAGCGCATAATGTGCCCGGTTCGGCTGCACGTCCGTCACGAGCAGAGAGCTGCGGTAATATGCGTAAAAGGTTTCCGGATGCTGTAGGAAAAAGCTGTGCGATAAAAGCACCTCCGGCGTTTCGCCGAAGGCGCGGATCGCCGCAAAGTGGCCGTCCTGGCTGCGGAAGTCCGGGATGCCGCTTTCTGTGGATACGCCCGCGCCGCCGAGGAAGGCAATGCGCCTCGAATCGTTTATCATGGCCCGGAGCTTTCGGATCGCTTCTTTCAAGGCCCTCTTTTCCCCCTTGCGTTTTTGCTTATAACTTATAATTTATTGTAACATTCCTCCCCGCGCCTGTAAACCGCAAGAAAAGTTTGGCTTGGGTATTTACTTTGGCCAGCTTTTTCGATACAATTAACAATACATGAAATGAATCTTGCATTCATGAAGGAAAGCTTGCATTTTACTGCTATAAATTTCAGTAGGAACCAGGAGGATGAACCAGATGAATCTTGAAGAAATGCCCCGCGATGCGCTGCTCCAGTTCCACGCGCAGGCAAAAGCGGAATATGAAGCCTGCAAGGCCAAAGGGTTGAAACTTGACATGTCCCGCGGGAAGCCCGAGAAGCAGCAGCTCGACCTTTCCAACGCGCTGCTTTCCCTGCCTGTGCCCGAAGCCTATACGAGCGATGGAATCGACGCGCGCAACTACGGCACGATGGCCGGTCTGCCCGCCTGCCGCGCGCTGTTTGCGGAATTGCTCGGCGTGAAGCCGGAGGAGGTTTTTGCGGCCGGGAGTTCCAGCCTGACGCTGATGTATGGCCTGGTTGCGAAAGCGTTCACGCATGGCCTGCTGCATTCTGAAGCGCCCTGGAGCAAACTTGACAAGGTGAAATTCCTCTGCCCGGTGCCGGGCTATGACCGTCATTTTACGATCTGCCAATCCTTTGGCATTGAGATGATCAACGTGCCGATGACCGCATCCGGCCCGGATATGGACGTCGTGGAAACACAGGTGAAAGACCCCGCCGTAAAGGGTATCTGGTGCGTGCCGAAATATTCCAACCCCGAAGGCGTGATCTACAGCGATGAAACCATCGCCCGCCTTGCCGCCCTCAAGCCTGCCGCAAGCGACTTCACCATCCTGTGGGATAACGCCTACTGCGTACACGAATTCAGCGGCGAGTTCGTCCCCTTCAAGGAAATGCTGACCGAGTGCCGCAACGCAGGCAACCCGGATATGGTGTTTGAATTCGCCTCCACCTCCAAGATCACCTTCCCGGGTGCGGGCGTAGCCTGCTTCGCGTGCAGCGAGGACAACATGGCTTACATGAAAAAACTGCTCAACGCAGAATGCATCAGCTTTGACAAGGTCAACCAGCTGCGCCATGTGCAGTTTCTGAAGGATAAGACCGGCGTGCTTGCACACATGAAAAAGCATGCGGCTTTCATGAAGCCCAAATTCGACACCGTGATCGAATATCTGGACCGCGAGATCGCGCCGCTCGGTTTCGCTTCCTATCACCGCCCCACCGGCGGCTACTTCGTGAGCCTCAACACCATGGAGGGCTGCGCCAAGCGCACGCATCAGCTCATGAAGGAGGCGGGCGTGGTCATGACCGGCCCCGGCGCGACCTACCCTTACGGCAGGGATCCAAAGGACGCAAACCTGCGCATTGCGCCGAGCTACCCTCCCATCGCGGAACTGCGCGAGGCGATGCATGTGCTCTGTGTCTGCCTGAAGCTCGCCGCCGCGGAAAAGATGCTGGGCTGAGCCAAAACGAACGAAATCCCACTAAGCGGACGCGGCAAGCGCGCCCGCTTTTTATTTTGCTCTATTTCTTCACCGGCTCCACATTTTGTACACGATTCTACACAACTTTGGCGCAATCCGGATATTGAAACGCCAAATTTGCATTCTATAATTAGGAGCATACTAAGAGTTCAGGGTACGCTGAACGGAAAGGGGCGCAATTATGGAAAACAACAATTGGAATTGGTATGAAAACGCCACCCCCAACGCGGGTAACAATACGCAGCAGCCGGCCGGCAGCAACTATAACGGGAACTATGACGGCAATTACGGCTCCAATAGCAATGGAGGCAGAAAGGAACGGAAGCGCGGCGTGACTTGGACGCAGCTGATCGTATGCATGCTCGTGATGGCGCTTATCGGCGGCGGAATTGGCGCAGGCGCGGTCTATTTTGCCAACAGGAACCAAGGCAACAACCAGAATGCGCTTGTAAACTCCGATAACAACACAGTCATCACAACGCCAAATGCGAACAGCGATCCGGCCGGGAACCCCTCCGGCACAAATGGCAGCAACAGCACACCCCCCTCCTCCGGGATCGTCATGAGTTCCGGCACGAATACGGCGAATGCCGGGGATACCGGTTCGATCATCCGCACATGCATGAGCAGCGTTGTCGGCATCGACATCGAGCAGGAAGTTTCGGCTGGATATCCCATGTTCGGCTACAACAGCTCGGAAGGCGCTACCTCCGAAACCGTCGGTTCCGGCTCCGGCGTGATCGTCACCTCGGACGGCTACATCGTGACAAACAACCATGTTGTCGAAGGAGCAGACGCCATTAAAGTCCACTTGGAGGACGGCACGGAATACACGGCTACCCTCATCGGCACGGATAGATATACTGACCTCGCTGTCATCAAGATCGACGCAGCCAACCTCCCTGCCGCGACGCTCGGCAACTCCAGTGACGCCCTCGTGTGCGACGCGGTGTATGCCATCGGCAACCCGCTCGGCGTACTCGCAAGCAGCGTTTCCGAAGGCATCATCAGCGGCCTGGATCGTGTGATCAAAATCGATGGCATCGAAATGACCCTGATGCAGACCACCGCGGCCGTGAATCCCGGCAACTCCGGCGGCGGCCTGTTCAACAGCAGGGGCGAACTGATCGGCATTGTAAACGCGAAGCGAAGCGGCACGGACGTGGAAGGCCTTGGCTTTGCGATCCCGATCGACTCTGCAAAGCAGGTCATCACGGATCTCATCGACCTTGGTTATGTGACCGGCAGGCCGTATCTTGGCATCAGCATGCAAAACATCAGCATCCGCACGGGCAGCAGCAGCGGCAACAACGGCGGTTTCTTCCCCTTCGGCTCATATGGCGCTTACGGCTATGTGAACCGTGTGCAGGTGATGGGCGTCGAAGCAGGCAGCGCGGCTGAAGCGGCCGGCATGCAGGTGAACGACATCATCGTTTCCCTCAACGGCACAGAAATCAACGGTTCTACCAGCCTGAGCATGCTGCTTTATGAATACAACGTCGGCGATACGGTCACAATAACGGTGCAGCGTGGAACCGAGCTCATCGACCTCTCCGTAACGCTTGGCGAGCGGACGCAGGCCTAAGACCTTTCCTGAGGTCATCCCGTGAGGAGTCCCCACTCCTCCGATGACATACCCCCATCCATCATGGTGCTGCGAATTCCCCAACGCAGTACCGAAAAAGGAGCGGCAAGTCGCCGCTCCTTTTTCGCGCATAGAATTTATTCGTTCCGGCTCTTATTCCGCCCGGCTCTTATTCCGCGAACAACCGATCCAGCAGCCAATCCGCAAGCGTGCGCTTTGGCATCATTCCGCTGTGTTCGGCGGAGCCATCCCGCTTGTAGAGCGTTACGGCGTTGGTATCCACAGCAAAGCCCGCTCCCGCAGCGGTCACGTCGTTGGCAGCGATCATGTCAAGGTTCTTTGCGGCGAGCTTCTTTGCTGCGTTTTCAGCCAGGTGCTCCGTTTCCGCTGCAAAGCCCATCACGCGCTGCTTGCCTTTCTTTTCTCCAATGCTTTTGAGAATATCCCGCGTGGCGGCAAGCTCGAGCGTCATGCCTTCGCGCCCGTTCTTCTTGATCTTCTGCTCTGCAAAGGCAGCCGGCGTGAAATCCGCAGGCGCAGCTGCCATGATGAGCCCATCGCAGCTGCTAAACGCCGCATGGACCGCTTCAAACATGTCGCTGGAAGAAACGACGCTCACGCGCTCCACCCCTTCCGGCACAGGAAGCGCTACGGGGCCGCTCACAAGCGTCACATGCGCGCCGCGCGCCGCGGCCGCCTCCGCGATGGCATAGCCCATCTTGCCGCTCGACCGGTTGGTGATATATCGCACCGGATCGATCCGCTCCTGCGTGGGGCCCGCGCTTACGAGCACATGCTTGCCCGTAAGATCCCGCCTGGGGAAAAGCAGCGCCATTGCCGCCGCAACGATCGCTTCCGGCTCCGCAAGGCGGCCCTTCCCTACGTCGCCGCAGGCGAGGAGCCCTGCGTCCGGCTCGATGAAATGCCAGCCGCGCTTCTTAAGGCACGCAATGTTTTCCTGCACCGCCGGGTTTTCATACATGTTTACGTTCATCGCGGGAGCGACGAGCACCGGTGCATGCGTGGCGAGGATCGTCGTCGTCAGCATATCATCCGCGATGCCATGCGCCGCCTTGCCGAGGAAATTCGCCGTCGCCGGCGCGACGAGAAACACGTCCGCCCGCTTTGCAAGCGAAATATGCTCCACCTCCCAGGGAGTCTCCCGGTGGAACATGTCCACGATGACGGGGTTCGCGCTCATGGTTTCGAGCGCGAGCGGCGTGATAATCTGCGCGCCCGCGCGGGTCAGGATCACGCGTACGTCAACGTCCTGCTTGCGCAGGCGGCTCACAACGTCGCAGGCCTTATAGGCAGCGATGGAGCCCGTAACGCCCAGCACGACGTTCTTTTTTGTCATTTTGTGTAATCCTCAGGATACTTGATGGAAAGGTCGTTGTGGTAAAGCTCGTCCACAGCGTAGGAAACAGGCTTGCGGTTTTGCAGCCGCTCTTCGTTGCCCACGAGCTGGCGTGCGCGCTTGGCAACAACGGTCACGAGCATATAGCGGCATCCCACCTTGGACTGCAATTCATTCAGCGCCGGTTTGTTCATCATAGGTCAGTTCCAGCCTCCTTGCAAAATTTTGTAAGATCAGGGCGGCGGCATACGCGCAGCCGCTCGGCTTTCAGAATGGTTTCAACGCTGCACACAGCGTCCTCGAGCATATCGTTCACAACTGCGTAATCATATTCCGGCATCAGCCTCATCTCCGCAAACGCTTCCTTCGTGCGGCGTTCCACAGCCTCCTCCGTCTCCGTGCCGCGTCCCACCAAGCGTTTCTTGAGCGTTTCCATGGAAGGCGGGGCGATAAATACCAGCACGGCCTCCGGGCAAAGGCGCTTCACGTTCATCGCGCCCTTCACGTCAATCTCGAGCACGATATCGTTGCCTTCGGCAAGCTGCTGTTCCACATAGGAACGCGGCGTTCCGTAATAGTTCGTGCCAAATACGTCCATATATTCCAGGAATTCGCCCGCTGCAATCATGCGTTCAAATTCTTCCCGGGTCTTGAAGAAATAGCTCACGCCCTCCACCTCGCCGGGCCGTGGGGCGCGCGTTGTCGCCGAAACGGAAAGCTTCACCTGCGGGTTGCGCGCGAGCAGCGCCTTGCACACCGTCCCCTTTCCAACGCCCGAAGGGCCGGAAAGCACGATCAGCACACCCTTTGCTTCATTCGCTTTCATGAAAAACCTTCCCCCTTACATTCATTCCGCCTCCGCCGCAACACGGCCCGCAAGGGTCTCCGGCTGCAGGGCGGAAAGCACAACGTGCATGCTGTCCATCACGACGACCGCGCGCGTGCGCCTGCCGTGCGATGCGTCGATCAGCCGGCTGCGCTCCCGCGCCTCCTGGACGACGCGCTTTGCGGGCGCGCTGTCCGGTGCGACGATCGCAATGATGCGGTTTGCGGCAACCACGTTTCCAAAACCCACATTTACCAGGCGAACTGCCATGCCATCCCTCCGCGCATTTGAATCACTCGATGTTCTGCACCTGCTCGCGGATCTTCTCAATCTCGCCCTTGCCTGAGATCACAAGGCTTGTGATCTCCGCGTCGTTCGCCTTGGAGCCGATGGTATTGAACTCTCGGTTCATCTCCTGTACGATAAAATCAAGCCTGCGGCCGGCCGCTTCGTCGGAGCCGAGCACCCTGCGCATTTCGGTCACATGGCTTGCGAGGCGCACAAGTTCCTCGTTGATGCTGGCCTTGTCCGCAAAAAGAGCGACCTCCGTCGCAAGGCGCGTGCGGTCTACCTCCACGCTGCCGAGCATGCTCTCGATGCGCTCATTGAGCTTTGCACGGTATTCCTCCACCACGAACGGGGCGCGCACGTCGATCTTCGCCGCGATGGCTTCCACTGTCGTCACCCGGTTCAAAAGGTCGTTGCAAAGGCGTTCGCCCTCGCCCGCGCGCATGCGTTTGAGCGCGGTCACGGCGCGCAGCGCAGCCTCCCGCGCCAATGCGGCCACCGCGTCCCGATCCTCTTCCGCCTCAATCACATCCGTCACGTCCGGGAAACGCATCGCCGCAGAAAGCGTAATGTCATCCTTTAATTCATATTGATGCGCAGCCTTGCGCGCAGCGGAAAGGTACGCGCCCATAAGCGCCTCGTCGATGACGACGGTGCGCGCGTCCGTGCGCGTGTTGCGGTAATTCACAAAAATATCGACATGGCCGCGCGAAAGCTGCTCTGAAAGGAGCTGGCGCAGCGCGTCCTCGATGAAGCCGATGTGCCGCGGCATACGGAACGCCAGATCCAGATAGCGGTGGTTTACGCTTTTGAGCTCGATCGTGATCTCTCTTCCTTCGGCCGCGGCCGTTGCGCGCCCAAAGCCCGTCATGCTGCTGATCATGCCATGCCTCCTAAAATCATCTCAAACCAATTCATTATAGCACAGAATTTCGTGATTTAAAACGCCTTTCGCCGAATTCAAGCCGTTCGCGGCGCAAGGCGGTATAGTTCGTCTGCGCCCGGCGGGGCGATGGGCGTGCCGTCCGCAAAAAAAGCGCCGCGCCCTTCCCGCACCACGCCGATCTCCGCCGCGGGGATTCCCTGCTCCCGGAGGCCCCGCACGAGCGCCTTCCCATCCTCGCAGGCGATGAGCATTGCGCCGCTTGAAAGCAGGCGCAGCGGGTCAAGCCCAAGCGCCGCGCAGATGTGCGCCGTTGCAGGGTGTACGGGTACCGCCGCGCGGTCGATCATGACGCCGCAGCCAGCAGCCTCCGCCATCTCCCAGGCAGCGCCGAGAACGCCGCCTTCCGTAACGTCGTGCATAGCGACCGCGCCGTGTTCTGCAGCATACAGCCCTTCCTTCACAACGCTGACTTCGTTGAAAAACGCGCGCGCCGATGCAAGCTCGCTTTCCGGCACGGCGGAAAGCAGCGCCGCATGGTCGCCCGCAAGGATTGCAGCGCCCTCAAGCCCGGCGGATTTGGTCAATACCAGGTCGTTGCCCGGGCGCATGTCCCGCGCGTCCAGCACACCGCGTGCGCCGGCTTTGGCAAGCACCGTCGCGCAGGTCACCATGCGCGTCACGGAGTCCGTGACCTCCGTGTGCCCACCGATGATCTCCACGCCCGCCTGCTCCGCTGCGGAGGCAAGCTCATCCGCTACGCGGGCGATATCTGACTCCGTTGCCGTGGGCGGCACAAGCAGCGTCACGAGCAAGCCCACGGGCTCCGCGCCCGCCGCCGCCGCGTCGTTGCAGCTCACATGCACTGTGAGCTGGCCCAGGTTCTTCGCTGCGGAAGTGATGGGATCCGTGGAAAGCACGGCGAGCCGCCCGCCGAGATCCACGGCGGCGCAGTCCACGCCCACGCGCGGCGAGCAGACTACCTCTTTGCGCACATGCCGGAATTTGCTTAAAATCAGCCCGTTCAGCTGGTCGTTGTCCAGTTTTCCGATCCTCATTCGGTCTCTCCGATCAGTTCAAAAAATTCTTGTTCGTTCAAAACAGGCACGCCAAGGGCACGCGCCTTTTCGAGCTTGCTCCCGGCGCTTTCTCCGGCGAGGACATAGTCCGTCTTCTTGCTGACGCTGCCCGCCGCCTTTCCGCCGAGCCGCTCGATCAGCGCCTCGGCCTCCCTGCGGCCCATGCGCGCAAGCGTGCCGGTCACGACGATGGTTTTGCCCGCGACTGGGCTCCCGCTCTGCTGCGCCTCCTCCGGCACGGGGGAAACGCCGTGGGCGAGCAGCCTGTCGATCTGCGCGTCGATGGAAGGGTCGGCAAAAAACGCGACGATGCTCTCCGCCACAACGTCTCCCACGTCCTCGATGGCGATGAGTTCCTCCTGCGTCGCATGGCGCACGTCCTCAAGCGTGCCGAAACGCCGCGCAAGGTCGCGCGCGGTCTTTTCTCCCACGTTTGGGATACCGACCGCGAACAGGAATGCGCCGAGCGGCCGGCGCTTGCTCGCCGCAAGGGCGTTCATCAGGTTCTGCACCTTCTTTTCCTGGAAGCCCTCCAGCGCGAGAAAATCCTGCGGTCCGAGGTCGTAAAGATCCGGGATGCTCGTAAGGCCCAGCTTTTCCACGAGCTGCGCAGCCGTTTTCTCGGAAAACGTCTCGATATCCATCGCCGCGCGCGAGGCGTAATGCGCAAGCCGCGCCGCGATCTGCGGCGGGCAGGAAAGCGAGTTCGTGCAGTAAAGATGCACACCGCGGTGCTCCACATGGGCGCCGCAGGCAGGGCAATGCGAAGGTTTTTCTATCGGACGCTCCGGTTCGTCCTCCCCCACGGCGGAAAGGATCTCCGGGATCACATCGTTGCTGCGGCGGAGGAATACGCGCGAGCCAATACCTACATGCTTGCGCTGGATGTCGTCCCAGTTGTTGAGCGTCGCGTGGCTGATGGTCGCCCCCGCAAGCTCCACCGGCTCCAGGTGCGCGCGCGGGGTCAGTTTTCCCGTGCGCCCCACCTCCCAGGTCACGTCGCGCACCGTTGTGGTCGTCTCCTCCGCCGCGAACTTGAAAGCGATGGCCCAGCGCGGGAAGCGGTCGGTCGCGCCGAGGGCGGCGCGCGTCGCAAAGTCGCGCACCTTCACCACCATGCCATCAATGAGAAAATCGAGGGTCCCGCGCATTTTTTCCGCCGCTTCAATCGCGTCGTAAACGTCCTCAATACGGTCGAACGTCTGCAAAAACGGGCTTGTAGGCAGACCGTTTTCCCGCAGGAAACCGATCATTTCCGCCTGTTCCGAAAGGGCTTTCCCCTCGATGTAGCCGACGTTGTAAAGATAGCAGTCGAGCCTGCGCCGCGCGGTCACGCGCGGGTCGAGGTTGCGCAGCGCCCCCGCCGCCGCGTTGCGGGCGTTTTTGAGCTGCTCCTCCCCGGAACGGTTGAGCGCGTCGAGGATGGAAAGGCGCATATAGCATTCCCCCTGCACCTCCATCTTCCCCTGGAAGGGGATCGTCAGCGGGATGCAGCGGATGGTCTTGATCTGCGGGAGGATCGCTTCCCCCACCACGCCGTTGCCGCGCGTCGCGCCGCGCACGAGCGCGCCGTTTTCATAGGTGAGGTTCACGGTCAACCCGTCGAACTTATATTCGAGCGCATAGCTTACCGGAGGGAGCTGCGCGCCGTTTTGTGCATTGTACTCCGCGCGCAGACGCTCTACGCGCGCGCCCCATTCAATGAGCGCTTCCCGCGTGCGCACCTTATCCATGCTCCAAAGGCGCGCGAGATGCGTCTGCTGTTCAAAGGCTGCAAGCGGTTCGCTGCCGACGCGCCGCGTAGGCGAATCCGGCAGAACGGTTCCTGCCTCCTGCTCCAGGCGGAGCAATTCGTCAAAGAGGGCGTCGTATTCCGCATCGCTGACCTTTGGCGCATCAAAGGCGTAATAGGCGCGGGCGTATTCGTTGAGCTGTTTTACCAGTTCCTGCATGCGTTGCTGCATAAGGCAGTTCTCCTGACTGTTTGGATTTTCCGTTTAGTCTTCCACAGGCGTAAGCGGAGCATAAGCGGCCGCAAAACGTTTTACGCCGCAGGAGGCGAAATCGACTGTCACCGTCATGGCGCTGCCGCTGCCCGCAGTCTCAAGCACCGTCCCTTCCCCAAATTTTTCATGCCGCACACGCGCAAACTGCTTGAACTGCTTGTCCGTGGGCGCGGCGTCCGGCGCATGGCGCTTCACAGCGGGTGCGGGGATGGGAACCGTATCCCTGCGCACGCCGAAGCCCTGGGCGGAAGCGTATTTAGGCATTTCTGCATCCCGCTTCCAGATGGCACGTTGCTGCTGCTGCGCTACCCGCTGCTCCTGCCGGCATTCGATCAGTTCTCCCGGGATTTCCGCGATAAAGCGGGAGGGCGGGTTATATGCGCTGTCGCCAAAGAGCGAACGCTGCTGCGCATGGATGAGGTACAGCTTTTCCCGCGCGCGGGTGATACCCACATAGCAAAGCCTTCGCTCTTCCTCAAGAGCGCCGTGCGTCATGTCCATGCGCGCGCGGAAGGTCGGGAACACGTTCTCCTCCATGCCGGCGAGGAACACCACCGGGAATTCCAGCCCCTTCGCGCTGTGGAGCGTCATGAGCGCGACGGAGCCGTTGTCCTCCTCCATCGCGTCGATGTCCGAAATGAGGGCCACGTTTTCCAGGAACGCGCTGAGCGCGTTCTCGCCCTCCGGCAGGTCGCGCTCGATCTCCTTGATGTTGCCGACGAGCTCGCGCAGGTTGTCCATGCGCGATTCCAGCTCGCCCTTCTTGTCATCCGCCGCGAGGTACGCCTCATAGCGGATCTCCTGAATGAGATGCTCCACGAAATCCGAAAGGGGCATCACTGCGCTCAGGGCCATGAGCTCGGAAATGCAGTCCGTGAACCCTTTGAGCTTGCGCGTGGTCTGTGCCGTCAGCAGCGCGCCGTCCATCGCCGCAAAGAGCATGGAAAGCCCCTGCGTTTCGGAAGCGAGGCGCAGCTCTTCCACAGCCTTTTCCCCAATGCCGCGCCGCGGCACGTTAATGATGCGCGTGAGCGCAACGTCGTCGTTCGGGTTGGCGATCAAGCGCAGATAGGCCAGGATGTCCTGGATCTCCTTGCGCTCATAGAAGCGGAAGCCGCCGTATACCTTGTGCGGGATGCCGTAATTGAGCAGCGTCCCTTCCAGCACGCGGCTCTGCGCGTTCATGCGGTAGAGGATCGCAAAATCCGAATAGGAATGGCCGTCCCGCACGCCTTCGAGGATCTTGCGGCAGATGAAGTTCGCTTCGTCCCGTTCAGAAGCCGCGATGTAGCGCTCGATGGGCTCGCCGCCCGCCTGCTCGGTCCAGAGCGTTTTGCGCTTGCGGCTCTGGTTGTTGGCGATGACGGCATTCGCCGCGTCGAGGATCCTGCTGGTGGAACGGTAGTTCTGCTCCAGGCGGATCACCTGCGCGCCCTCGAAGTCCTTTTCGAAGCTCAGGATGTTGCGGATGTCTGCGCCGCGCCAGCCATAAATGCTCTGATCGTCGTCGCCGACGACGCAGATGTTGCCATGCGTGCGGCAAAGCAGCTCTACAAAGCGGTATTGCGGCATGTTGGTATCCTGATATTCGTCGACGAGCACATAGCGGAACTTGCCGCGGTATTTTTCAAGAATATCCGCGTTGGTCTCAAGCAGGGCGAGCGTCTTGACGAGCAGGTCGTCAAAATCGAGCGCGTTGGCCGCGCGCAGGCGTTTTTCATATTGCTTATAAACGCGCAGTGTGAGCCCCTCGCTGTCGGCATAGGTATCCGCGAGGTACTGCTCCGGGTTCAGGGATTTGTTTTTCGCGTTGGAGATGCGCTCCTTCATCTCGCGCTTTGGCATGTTCTTCTCGTTCATGCCCATATCCTTCAGAATATCGCCGATGACCTTCATCTGGTCGCTGTCGGCATAGATGGTGAAGTTGCGCTCATACCCCAGGCGGTCGCAGTCGATGCGCAGCATCTTCGCGCAGCAGGAATGGAACGTGGTGACCCACATGTCCTCCGCTCCTTCGCCAACGAGCGCCGCAGCCCGTTCACGCATTTCGGCCGCAGCCTTGTTCGTGAACGTAAGCGCCAGGATGTTCCATGGCTTCACACCGTGCTCAATGAGGTTTGCAATGCGGTATGTGAGCACGCGCGTTTTGCCGCTGCCCGCGCCGGCAAGCACAAGCAGCGGGCCGTCCAAACATTCCACGGCCGCACGCTGTTCCTTGTTCAAAACCGAAAGATCCATGCTGTGTGGTTCCCCTTCTTTGTGCAAAATGAGAACAAGCATCCGCATCGGGAACGCGGAGCTTAACCAATTTATTATAGCATACGGCGGCCGGTTTCGGAACAAAAACCGCGCAAATTGGCGAACGAGAAAATGCGCTCCGTTTTACAGGGCGCATTTAAAATCCGATCCCCGGCCCGCCGCTTAAAACAGGCCAGTGATATTTCCTTCCGCATCCACGTCGATTCGCTCAGCCGCGGGTGACTTCGGCAGGCCGGGCATGGTCATCACCGCGCCCGTATACGCCACAAGGAAGCCCGCGCCCGCGCAGGCTTTGAGATCCCGCACCGTCACAACAAAGCCATCCGGCGCGCCAAGCAGCGTTGGGTCGTCCGAAAAGCTGTATTGCGTTTTCGCAACGCATACCGGCAGATGCGCAAGGCCGGCCTCGCGCAAAAGCGCTTCCTTCTTCTCCGCCTCCGCGGTGAAGCGCACGTCCGCGCCGCCATACACGCAGCGCACGAGCGAGCGCAGCTTTTCGCGCAGAGGCATATCGTCGTCATACGAAAAGCGGAACTCGTTCTCCGCATCGCATAACCGCACAGCCTCTGCCGCGAGCGCAAGCGTTCCAGCGCCGCCTTTCGCCCATGCCTCGCAGCGTACAGCTTTAACGTTGTGGCTCGCACAAAGCGTTTCGATCAAAGCAAGCTCTTCCTCCGTATCCGAAGCGAAGCGGTTAAGCGCTACCACTGCCGGGAGCCGGAAGGTTTCTGAGATTACATGCACATGCCGGAACAGGTTGCAGATTCCCTTTTTAATCGCGCCAAGGTTCTCCGCTGCGAGCTCCGTTTTCGGCACGCCGCCATGCATTTTGAGCGCGCGCGCCGTCGCCACGACCACTACCGCCGAGGGCCGGATCCCCGCCTGGCGGCACTTGATGTCGAGGAACTTTTCCGCGCCGAGATCCGCGCCGAAACCGGCCTCCGTTATGACGTAATCCGCAAGGCGCATCGCCGTCTTTGTGGCGATCACGCTGTTGCAGCCGTGGGCGATGTTTGCAAACGGCCCGCCATGGATGAGCGCGGGCGTATGCGCAAGCGTCTGCACGAGGTTTGGCTTGACCGCATCCCTCAGAAGCGCAGCCATCGCGCCGTGCGCTTTCAGATCTGCCGCCGTAACGGGCTTGCCCGCGCGCGTATACCCCACGATGATCGCCCCCAGGCGGCGTTTCAGATCCGCAAGGTCCTCCGCAAGGCAGAGCACCGCCATCACCTCGGAGGCTACGGTGATGTCAAACCCATCCTCGCGCGGCATGCCGTTGAACGTGCCGCCAAGCCCACTCACGATATTCCGCAGCTGCCTGTCGTTCATATCAACCGCGCGCCTCCATGCGATGCGCTTCACATCGATATCGAGCGCGTTGCCATGCTGGATATGGTTGTCCAGCATCGCGGCAAGCAGGTTGTTCGCTGCGCCGATCGCGTGCATGTCTCCGGTGAAGTGCAGGTTGATGTCCTCCATCGGGATCACCTGTGCGTATCCGCCGCCTGCCGCACCGCCTTTGAGCCCGAACACAGGCCCGAGCGACGGCTCGCGCAGCGCGACCATCGCCCGCTTGCCAAGCGCCGCGATCCCATCCGCCAAGCCGACGCTCACCGTGGTTTTCCCCTCGCCCGCCGCCGTCGGCGTAATCGCCGTCACAAGAATGACCTTCCCGGTGGGCGCGCCTTCCGGCAGCGCCTTTACGTCCACCTTTGCCTTATATCGCCCATAATATTCCAATGCCGGTTCCGGTATGCCCGCTTTGGCCGCTACCTCCTGCACCGGCCAAAGTTCGGCCGCCTGCGCGATTTCAAGATCGCTCAAGGTTTTCATGTTTTTCCTCCTGGTCAATAAATTATTTCCGTCCATCGCAAGCGGTGGATTATATATTGTATAAGATCAACAATGCAAAACAGTGTATCACATCCAAGTTGTTTGCACAATCCCTCTCAGCGCTGCATGCTGTTTTCCAGCATTACTCCAAAGCGCATATTGGTGTTGCGCGCGCCAAGCTCTGCTTAAGGAACTTTTAACGCGCAACCGCAAAAAGATAAGCTTCATCAATAATTGAATGGAGCCGGGCAATCGCCCGGCTCCGCCTGAATTTTTTGCTACCGGTCACTTAAAATACTTCCGGCTGCTTCTGTAGGTTTTCACGTAGCATACGGCCCCGATCGCCACGGCAATGGGCAGCCATGCCGAGCCTCGTCCTCGATAGCTGTATGCGCAGTCGTCGGGACGAGCTTCCGGCAATCATCCTTGCGCCCTCTATACGCGCGCAGGCAGCGCAAATGCAGATCGGGAACGCCGGCATGCCGTTTCCTCATCAAAACATTTATGCTTATGCGCGGAGCTGCGCGCCAAGGCATGCCGCCAGAGCATCGATAACGCATTTCATCGCCTGCTGGATCTCTTCATCGTTGAGCGTATGATCCACTGCGGAAAGCGTGAAGGAATACGCCATGCTCTTCTTGCCCGCCGGGATGCCCACGCCGCGGTATACGTCGAACAGCTCCACATCGCCGATGGTGACTGCTGCGGGCGCTTGCAGGATGGTTTTCTTTACTTCAGCGGCAGAAACGGTTTCCGCTACCACGACGGCGACGTCCCGCGGGACCTTCGGGAAACGCGGCAGCGGCGCATAGGTGCGCTTGCCGCCCTTGTGCGCGCGGAGCTTTTCGACGTTGATCTCCGCATAATATACCTTCTGCGGGATTCCCCAGGCCTTTTGCACCTTGGGATGAACCGCTCCCAATTCTCCGATGGTCTCGCCGTCCGCAAGCAAGAACGCCTTCTGCCCGGGCTGGAAGTATTCCCCGCCGCCCGGCACGACCGTGCAGCGTTCCTGCATATTGAACGCTTCAAGCACCGCCTCGACGCTGCCTTTGAGTGTGAAGAAGTCCTCGTCCTCCCCGCTGAAAGCCATGCCCAGCAGCTTGCGTTCCTCCGGCAGGTCTGCATTGTTGTCCAAATGGACGTTGCCGACTTCAAAGAAACGCGTCTGGCCGGTCTTGCGGCTGAAGTTGCGGGCGAGGGAATCGAGCACGCCTGCAAGCAGCGTCGTGCGCATGAGGCTCTGATCCTCGCCGAACGGGTTCATGAGTTTCACCGCAAGGCGCTTTTCGTCGCCCCCCGGGATGCGCAGCGCGTCGAGCGCCGCAGGGCCGGTGAAGTTGTAATTGTACATTTCGCAGCAGCCCTGGGCGACGAGCGTATCCTTAATGGTATCCTCGTCCTTCAGGTCATCCCCGATCCTGCCGCGGAAGGTGTTGCCTGTCATGAGCGTGGGCGGGATGTTGTCGTAGCCGTAAATGCGGCCGACCTCCTCTGCGATGTCCCAATCCGCCTCAATGCCGCTTTCGATGTCCGTGCGGAAGTGCGGCACGTTCACGCGCAGCTTATCGCCGCAAACCTCAGCGGCGATGTTGATGGTAGCAAGCATCTCCGCCATCCGCTCCGGCGCAATGTCCGTGCTGAGGATCTTGTTCACATGGGCGTAATCCACGTCGATCACGCGCGCGGAAACGTCCGCCGCGCAAACGTCGATTGGTTCCCCGATCACCTTGCCCGCGTGGAGGTCGTCCACAAGCTCAATCGCACGCTCCAACGCAAGGTATGCGTTCACGGACTCCACGCCCTTGATGAAGCGCGCCGCCGCATCCGTCACATGGCGGAGCTTGCGCGTCGTCGCACGGATGTTGCTGCCCTTGAAGGCCGCCGCCTCAAAGAGAGTCGCCTTGGTATGCTCCGTGATCTCGGAGTTCTCGCCGCCCATCACGCCCGCGATGCCGACGCCCTTTTGCGGGTCTGCGATAAGGAGCATGTCCGGGGTGACCGCGCGCTCCTTGCCGTCGAGCGTCACGACTTTCTCCCCTTCATAGGCGTTGCGCACGACGATGTGCCCATCCGCAACGCAGGCAAGGTCAAATGCATGCATCGGGTGGCCGTATTCCACGAGGACATAGTTCGTGATGTCCACGATGTTGTTGATCGGCCGCATGCCGACCGCGCGGAGGCGGCGCTGCATCCACTTCGGGGAAGGCTCGATCACAAGATCCGTCACGACACGCGCGGCATAGCGCGGGCAAAGCTCCGTGTTCTCCACGGTGACGGAGGCATAATCCGCCGTATTGCCAACGCCCGCGACCGGGCGGATCTCCGGCTCCTTGAGCCGCTGCCCAAGGGCAGCCGCAGCCTCCCGGCAGATGCCGATGATGCTCTGGCAATCCGCGCGGTTCGGGGTCAGTTCGATGTCGAAGATGATGTCGTCCATGCCGACGGCAGCCTGGATCGGCTGGCCCAGCGGGTGATCCTCCCCGAGGATCATAATGCCGTTGAACTCCGCGCCGGGGTAATCGGCCTCGGTCAAGCCGAGCTCCTTGCCGGAGCAGAGCATGCCACAGCTTTCCACGCCGCGCATGTTCGTGGGCCTGATTTCGATGCCGCCCACGAGCTTTGCGCCGTCGAGCGCCACGGGCACGAGCGCGCCTTCAAACACGTTCGTCGCGCCGGTGACGATGCAAAGCGGCGCTTCCCCGCCCACGTCGATGGAGCAGATCTGCAGTTTATCCGCATTGGGATGCTTTTCAAGCGCGTTGATCCGCCCGACCACCACGCCGGAAACGCCGGGCATCTCGTCCAGGATACCCGCCGTCTCGAACCCGCGCCACATCATGCGCTCCACGAATTCCTCGGGCGTAACGTTCCATTCCACATAATCCTTCAACCAGCTCAATGGCAGTTTCATATCGCAATCCCTCCCTTAGAATTGGCGCAGGAAGCGCGCGTCGTTTTCGTACTCGAGGCGGATGTCCGTGATGCCGTATTTGAGGCTCGTCACACGGTCTACGCCGATGCCGAAGGCGATCGCCTTCCACTCCCGCGGGTCAAGCCCGCAGTTTTCAAGCTCATGTGGGTTCGTGACGCCGCAGCCCAGGATCTCGATCCAGCCCGTGCCCTTGCAGACCCGGCAGCCTTTGCCGCCGCAGATGGAACAGGAGATGTCCACCTCCGCGGAGGGTTCCGTGAACGGGAAGTAGCTCGGGCGGAAGCGCGTACGCACTTCCTCGCCGAACACGGCATGCACAAACGTGTCAAGCGTGCCCTTGAGATCCGCGAGGGTAATATCCCGATCCACCACGAAGCCTTCCATCTGCATGAAGACCGGGCTGTGGCTCGCGTCCACCTCGTCCACGCGGAACACGCGGCCGGGCATGACGAGCCGGAACGGCGGCTTCACGTTGAGCAGCGCCCGCGCCTCGCAGGGGGAGGTATGCGTGCGCAGCACCACGCGGTCGTTGACGTAGAAGGTATCCTGCATGTCGCGCGCCGGGTGATCGAGCGGCAGGTTCAGCTTGGTGAAGTTGTAATCGTCGTATTCGACCTCCGGGCCGCCGAACGTCGTGAAGCCCATGCCGATGAGTGCGTCGCGGATCTCGCGGTAGGTTTTGGTCATCGGGTGCAGGTGGCCTGCAGGCACCCTGCGTTTACCGGGCTCGGTGACGTCCAGCGTTTCCTTTTCAAAGCGGCGCTCGAGCATCAGCTCTGCGATCTTCTCGCGGCGCGCGCCGATGGCCTCCTCAAGCTCCTTCTTGACCGCGTTGGAAGCCTGGCCGAGCTTTGCGCGCTGCTCCTTGTCGAGCTTGCCCATGCCGCGCAAAATCTCCGTCAGCGCGCCATTGCGGCCCAGCACGGAAACGTTGAGCGCTTCAAGCTCCTTCTCCTCCCGCACCTCCTTCAGGCGTTCGAGCGTTTCCTGCCTGATCTTTTGCAATGCGTCGTTCATAGCGAACCTCCGAAAAAATAAAATAGGCGCGCCTCGCCGAAGGGACGAAGGCGCGCTCGTGGTACCACCCTAATTCGCCCCGCCAGCACGGGGCCTTTTCCGCTGTAACGGGCTTACCCGGCGCCGACTACACACCTGCAGGCATGCAGGCTTCCCCGGCGCGGCTTGGGAGCGAACTTCACGCGCCGCCCTTCCGCAGGCCGCTCCCAGCTATGCGGCCCTCTCTGGGACGGACAAACGGCACTTTTGCTCCGTCATCGCCTATCTTTCTGCATAAATCATACCACAGATTCAGAGGAATTTCAACGGTTCCTTCCCGGGAAATTCAGCTGCGGCACAGCATGGCTTCCCTTTTTCATTCCCCTGCCTTATTTGCTCAGCAAACGGATGTAGTGATTCGCCTCCCGCAGCACATGATCGGCCAGCAGAGGCAAAATAATGGATTGTACTTCACAGTTCAGGATGCCTTTGGCGCCCGCAGCCTTAAAGTCCCGGAACTGTAGCGTTTCGCGCAGGGAAGCCTCCGCCTGGTTCTTGTTTGCAAGCTCATTGCGTGCGGATGAGACTTCCAAAAGCCTGGCATAGTCCTTTGCAAAATCGTCGGATGCCTTGATCAGTGCCTCCTCCGTCGGATCCAGCAGCCCTCGGATAAACAACGCATGTTCCATCATAATGCGATTCCAGAACTGCTCTGTTTGCCGCATAAAGCGATCATCCGCCGGCCTTCCGCTCTCCAGCTGCACAAGGTAGCTTTGGTATAACTTTGCCTCGCGCAGAATGTGCTTGATCAGCAGCGGATAATTCATGGTAAACATCCGGCATGAAGCCACGTTTGCAATGATACGCTCTTTTAAACGAATCAAGCTGTCCACAAGCCTGAGCGCTTTTTGGTTGAGTTCCCTGATTTCGCGCACGAGCTCCGGCTTTGGGTCTATATCTGTTCCGCAGGTAAGCGCGGTTTCCAACTGAGTAATCTCTTTGTTAATTGCGATGCCGGTGAGGCGCTGTGTTTGCTGCTCTGCCCTCGCTGTAAATTCGGTTATGATTTCACCCGAACGCAGCACATTGCAGCGGATGATTCCATGATCCGCTGCAAGGCGAACGGCCCGCAGCAGCAATGCTTCAAATTCTACTTTTAGCCGCTCCGCTTCCTGCGCGAGCGATGCGTTTACCGGCGTAAAGCCTGCTTCCAGGAACAGCGCATGTTCTTTCATAATTCTTGCAAAAAACAAATGCAGCTCCAGGGAGGAGGTAACATATTGACATGTTTGGTTCATACACAATTCTCCCTTTTTGATCTATGCTGAAATGCAGCGCGCCGCATTCCATCATGCTGCATAATATGTTACGCCGCTGTGTTATGCATCTGATTTGTCCATCGTTTGATAAGGGCATGCAGTTGTGGATGGTAAGAAGCACCCCCTTTCCGGTGCTTTTATAAAAACAGGGCCTCCCGTAAAAACGAAAGGCTCCATTTATTCCAGTTTTGCGATTGGAGATCATTCTATGCATTCCGCCGCGCGCAGAAATTCTTCGGGGACCGCGCCGCCGTATTCGCTGATTTCATAGGTTTCGAGGTTGCGGATCTTCTCTGCCTCCGCACCATACTTTTCAGCCAGCTTCCCCTTCTGTTCCTCGCGCTGCGCCCGGCCCGCCCGGTGATACCGCTCGGCAAGATCCACAATCTGTTTTTCACGCGGCCATGCGATCCGCTCGACATGATCCGGCCAATACATCCAATCGAAGTACTGGCATTCATGGCAGGAGGCCAGCTGCACCTTGAAATCTACGCGCTCATCGGAAACCGGGACGATAATGTCCGCGCTGTGCGCATACGGCTTTTTAAACTCGTCCGCCCAGAACAGGATCGCGGGCGTATGTGCGAGGCACGGCGTGTCCGCGCAGATATGCGGAACCGTGAGCAGGAACGAAGCGTCCTGAACCAGGAGCGACACGTTGCGGTGATCCGCGTGGTAATCGTTCGGGCGGTTGGTGAGGATCACGTCCGGCTTGAAGCGGCGGATGTAGCGGATCAGATGTTCGCGCGCCGCAAGGGTCACCTCCAGCCTGCCGTCCGGGTAATCCAGCACATCATAGCGCCCACCGAGCAGCCGCCCGCTCGCCGCAGCTTCGCTGCGACGCTGGAGCTTGACCTCCTCCGCACTTTCGTCGCGGTACGTGCCGGCGCTGCCATCCGTCACCGAAAGCAGGCGCACCTGCCACCCCGCCTCGCGCAGCTTGGAAAGCAAACCGCCCGAATAGGTATCCGCGTCGTCCGGGTGCGCGCCAATGCTCAAAATCCTGCGTTGTTCTTCCATGTTATCCTCCCTCTTCCCGCTTCAATCAAAGGCTGCATTCCAAATCAAAATCGCAGAGCACCGTCACATCCGGGTGCAGCTGCAAAAAGCTCGCGGGCACCTCCGGATCAACCTTGCCGCAGAGCGCCTTCTGCAAAGCCTCCCGCTTCTGGCCGCCCGAAGCGAGCAGGAGGATGCGCCTTGCCTTCAGGATCCCGCCCATGCCCAAAGTGAGCGCTGCGCGCGGCACATCGTCCAGGCTCTTAAAATTACGGCTGTTTGTGATGCGCGTGCTCTCCGCAAGCGTCACCACATGCGTATGCACGTCAAGCGTCCGGGCCGGCTCGTTGAAGCCGATATGCCCGTTCTGCCCGATGCCGAGCAGTTGGAGGTCGATGCCGCCAAGCCGCTCATACAGCGCGTCATAGCGCCGGCATTCCGCTTCCGCATCCTCTGCAAGCCCGTTCGGGATATGCGTGTTTTCCCTTTTGATATCGGTGCGGCTAAAAAGATGCGTTTCCATGAAATGCCGGTAGCTTTGCGCATCGTCCGCGCCGAGGCCGGCGTATTCGTCCAAGTTGATGGTGCGCACGGCTTGGAACGTCGCCTTCCTTTCCCGGTACGCTTCCGCCAGGCAGTCATAGGCCCCGATGGGCGTGCTGCCCGTCGCAAGGCCTAGGACGCAATCCGGCTTTTCCCGCACAGCCGCCAGGACGATCTCCGCCGCGCGGCGGCTCAGCGCCGCGTAGTTTTCTTCCCGTATGATCCTCATTTGTCCAAATCCCCGTATCCGTTTTGACGGCACGCGCCTTCACGCCGCGTCCGCCCCTCTACATGAAAAAGCACCGCCCTTAAGGTGAACGGTGCTTTGGGGTTCCGCCTTATTATTTCTCCACGATGCGCTCGACGACCTTCGCAGCCTTGCCGACGCGGTTGCGCAGATAGTACAGCTTCGCGCGGCGAACCTGGCCGTGACGGACGACCTCGATGCGGCCGATGCGGGGGCTGTGGTAGGGGAATGTACGCTCGACGCCTACGCCATAGGACATCCTGCGGACGGTGAACGTCTTGCGGATGCCGCCGCCCTGCATTTTGATGACGATGCCCTCGAAGTTCTGAAGCCTCTCGCGCGTACCCTCGATAACCTTCACGTATACGCGGACGGTATCACCGATCTCCAGCTTGGGGAGGTCAGTGCGCAACTGTTCTTTTTCAAGTTCCCTGATGATGTCAGCCATTTTTAGCTTTCTCCTTCCTCATAGACGTTCTTGAAGGATGGCTCCCACATTGGACCGCCCGTTTTCCGAACGCCATTATACCATGTTCCGTTTGTGTTTGCAAGGCATATTTGCCTAATCTTCTTGGTTTTTCAGTTCCGCGAGGAACCGCCTGTCGTGCTTGTCCAGCCCGGCCTCATCCAAGGCCACCATCAGCTCCGGCCTGCGCTCCCATGTGAGCCGGTATGATTCCTGCCGCCGCCAGCGCGCGATGTGCGCATGGTTGCCGTTTAAGAGCACCTCCGGCACGGCCATGCCCCGGTATTCCGCGGGGCGGGTATACTGCGGGTATTCCAGAAGCCCCGCGCTGAAGGATTCGTCCTCCGCCGATTCGCTGCTGCCGAGCACGCCCGGAATGAAGCGGGAAACGCAGTCTATGAGCACCATCGCGGGGAGTTCCCCGCCCGTGAGCACATAGTCGCCGATGGAAAGCTCCCGGTCCATCTGTGCCATTGCCCGCTCGTCGATGCCCTCATAATGCCCGCAGAGCAAAAGCAGTCGTTCCTGCCGCGCAAGTTCCCGCGCCATGGCCGTGGTGAGCGTCTCGCCGCGCGGTGCAAGCACGATGCGCAGTGCCTCATGCTCCGGATCCACAGCGTCCAGGCAGGAAAAGATCGGCTGCGGCATCATGACCATGCCCGCGCCGCCGCCGAAAGGGTAATCGTCCGTGTTCTTATGCTTGCTTTGGGAATACTCCCGGATGTTATGCAGGGCAAATTCCAGAATGCCCTTTTCCTGCGCCCGGCCGAGCATGCTCGTGCCGAGCACACCGGAAAACATCTCGGGAAAAAGCGTCAACACATCAATCTTCAAAAAGGCCAACCTCCCGCAGCACATCCGCATGGAGCACGATGCGCTTATTTTCCACATCCACCTCGGCAAGGAGTTTTTTCAACGCCGGGATGAGCAGCGTCCGCGCACCCTTGATGACATAAACGTCGTTCGCACCGGTTTCAAGCACGTCGGTCAGCGTCCCATATTCCACGTTTTCGGTATCGCACACCCGGCAGCCGATCAGATCCACCACAAAGTAGCGGCCCGGCGGCAGCTTCGCCGCGTGCGCGCGGTCCACGCAAAGGTACGTGTTGCGCAGCTTCTCCGCTTCCTCCCGCGTAGCGACGCCGGAGATGGATGCATACACCGCGTCCTCCCGCACGCCCACGCCGGAAACCGTGACAGGCGTATAGCCCCCATTCCGCTCCAGGTACGCTTCCTTGAGCGAAGCATAGCGGCCAAGGTCATCCGAAAGCGGCAGCAGCTTCACCGCACCGTGCACGCCGTGCGGGCGCACGATTAAGCCAACGCGAAGATATTCCATCAGACGATCTCGACGATGTATTTCTTGTTCTCGCGGATGGAGGCAGCCTTCACAACAGTGCGGATTGCCTTGGCGATGCGCCCCTGCTTGCCGATGACCTTGCCCATGTCGTCAGGCGCGACGCTCAGCTCGATGATCGTGGCGTGATCGCCCTCTTTTTCCGTGACCTTTACTTCTTCGGGCTTATCCACGAGATTGATTGCGATATATTTGACCAGTTCTCCCATGGTCTGCCTCCTTGCTAAATTTTCCTCGGAGTTTGTCACTGGATTGCCCCGGACTTTTTGAGCAGGCCGCGGACGGTGTCGGTGGGCTGTGCGCCGTTCTTGATCCACTGCTGGGCCTTTTCGTTATCGACCTTGATCTCGGCGGGGTCGGTCAGCGGGTTGTAATAGCCGATCTCCTCCACAAAAGCGCCATCGCGCGGCGCGCGGGAATCCGCGACCACGATGCGGTAAAACGGAGCCTTCTTGGCGCCCATCCTGCGAAGCCTGATCTTAAGCATAGTTGTTGTTCCTCCTGAAAGTAGATAAATTGGTTTGTGATTTTATCGAAAACGGAAACCCGTTGTTCGCCTTTTGCCCCGGTTCAGAAGCCGAATGGGAAGCGCTTCTTCCCCTTTTTGAACTTGCCGCCCTTGCCCTTGCCCATGTTCGTGAGCTGCTTCATCATCTTGCGCGAAGCCTCGTACTGGTTGAGCAGGCGGTTCACCTCCTGGATGCTGGTGCCGCTGCCGCGTGCGATGCGCTTCCGGCGGCTCGCATTGAGGATATCCGGCCGGCGGCGCTCCTGGGGCGTCATCGCCCGGATGATCGCCTGCGTGCGGGCCACCTGCTTTTCATCGATCTCCATGCTGCCGAGCTTGCTCGCGTCCATGCCGGGGATCATTCCGAGGATGTCCTGCATGGAGCCCATGTCCTTCATCTGCTCGAACTGGTCGAGATAATCCTCCAGCGTGAACTCGTCCTTGCGCAGCTTCGCCTCAAGCTCCACAGCCTTCTTTTCGTCGAACGCCGTCTGCGCCTTTTCTATGAGGGTGAGCACGTCGCCCATGCCGAGGATACGGGAAGCCATACGGTCGGGATGGAAGGGCTCGATGTCCGTGAGCTTTTCGCCCGTGCCGGAAAACTTGATGGGCTTTCCCGTCACAGCCTTGACGGAAAGCGCCGCGCCGCCGCGGGTATCGCCGTCGAGCTTGGTGACGATCACGCCCGTGAGCTCGAGCGTTTCGTTGAAGGCCTTGGCCACGTTCACCGCGTCCTGGCCGGTCATCGCGTCGATCACGAGCAGGATCTCGCTCGGGTTCACCGCTTCCTTTACGGCGGCGATCTCCGCCATCATGTCGCCGTCGATATGCAGGCGGCCCGCCGTGTCGATGATGACGAGGTCCTTCAGGTTTCGCCGCGCATGCTCGACGCCGAGCTTCGCCGTTTCCACCGGGTCGCTCTGGCCGCGCTCAAACACCGGCACGCCCGCCTTTTCGCCCACCACCTGCAGCTGCTTGATGGCCGCTGGGCGGTAGATGTCGCAAGCCACAAGGAGCGGGGATTTTCCGTATTGCTTTGCAAGGTATGCCGCGAGCTTGCCTGCCATGGTGGTCTTGCCCGCGCCCTGAAGGCCCGCGAGCAGGATCACGGAAGGCGTAGCGGAACCGAATTCGACTTTCGCGTTCGTGCCGCCCATGAGCTTGGTCATCTCTTCGTTTACGATTTTGACGACCTGCTGGCCGGGCGTGAGGCTTTCAAGCACCTCCGCGCCGACCGCGCGCTCCGTTACGGCGTTTACGAAGCCTTTGACGACCGTGAAGTTCACGTCCGCCTCCAAAAGCGCGAGCTTGACCTCGCGCATGGCTTCTTTCACGTCCTTTTCATTCAGCTTTCCTTTGCCGGAAAGCTTTTTGAACACGTTTTGCAGTTTGGAAGAAAGCCCTTCAAACGCCATTCGTTTATTCCTCAACCATGTTGTAAAGTTCGTCCGCTTTGGCGCAGAGCGCCGCCTTTGTCGCCCCTTCGGGCAGCGTTTGTGCAAGCCGCTTCAACTCCCGCAGGCCGCGCTGCAGTGCGGCGTCTCGTTTCATGAGGCCGAGGCTTTGCTCCAGCGCGTAAAGCTGCTCCTCCCCGCGTTTGAGCGCATCCCGCACGCCCTGGCGGGAAATGCCCTCGCGCTCCGCGATCTCGGCAAGGGAGCAGTCCTCCAGCAGGTATTGTTCCATCAGCGCCCGCTGGCGGCCGGTCAGCAGCGCGCCATAATAGTCCAGCAAATACCCCAATTCAATGTGCTTTTCCATGTCGCGTGCCTCGCTGTAAAGGTCTTTAGCTTTACACCATTGCTATTATACCGGAATCTGCCGGAAAGTCAAGCATTTTTCTTCTTTTTAGCGGGCTCCGTACGCTTTGCTGCACCGTGCTCCTGCGCGCGAAGCTGCCGCACCGTGCCATACGTGTTGTAGCAATGCGCGAACGCGAATATCGCGGCGAAAAGCAGCAGCGCCATGTTCAGGCAAAGCCCGCCCGTGAGCAAAAACGCCGCGCTCGGCACGATCGCCATCGGCATGCGGGACCAGGGCGCAAGCTGGCGGCCATTCACGAAATACCAGGCCCACAGCCCCCAATACCCGGCAATGCAGGCGGCCATCGTGATCATCCAGATCACGGCGAGTTCCGCGCTGCGGAAGCCGAACTGGAACGGCCCGATGCCGATGCACATCAGCAGGATGCAGCCCATGCGGCCCAGCTGTTCCAGCCAGCTGAGGAACGGCTTGGGCGGCTCCACCTTTTCCGGGTTCCTGGGCTTAAAAAACACATACAGCAAATTCGGCAGCAGCAGCGCTGCAAGCGCCACCGCGCTCCAGAGGGAAAACGTCAGCTCCATTGCTTTTCATGCTCCTTTTCTTCAAACAGTTCCGGAAAATGCGATTGGTAGAACGCGGCTACAGGGTCTTCCGGCCGTTCATACAGCCGGTGTTCTTCTATCTCCGCGCGTATCATGCGCGCGACGCGCGGCAGGCGGCCCAGCGTGCGCATTTCGCCGTAAAAGAAGATGCGCAGCTTCCCTTCCTCCGCCCGCGCGCGGAAATACTCCGCCGCGTCCGGGATGCGGGTGCAGCGGCTGACCGGCACGGGAGCCGCGCTCACGAGCACATGTGGGATCGCCGTGGGGTTAAATGCGTCCGGCACATCGTCGCACGCATACAAAAAGCCTTCCCGCCCGCCGTAAAGCTCCATGAACTGGCCTTCGTAATACTCCTCATAGATCAGCCGCCCCTCCCTGTCGAACCCATAAGGAAAGAACGCATGCGGCGCGGGCAACGGGTTGAATACGTACATCGCCGCAATCACAGGGTTTGTGCTGAAATAAACGTAAGCCTCCCCATGCTGGGAAAGGCTTGGCCGAAGCGTCTTGATCCCACCCCGCGGGCTGCCGTGATAGAGCGTCATTAACCTCATACCTCCCCAAAATCCGTTTCAACGTCCCGAAAGCGAATTTCCTTGCTTTTTCGCATTTGCTGCAATAAAATTATAAAAATTATAGTATAAGCCAGTTAACAAAAATATATCATTCCCAAAATCCAATGGATCCGCTTCCTCATGGTAAGTTTGCCGCGCATCCCCGCAAGCACGCCAAAGCCCCTGACGCCATATCAGCAAGGAGGTAAAATGTCATGAAAGCCATGGAAACCCAATATTACTGCAACCGCTGCAAAAGCGAACTCCCTGCCGTTTCACGCGTATGTCCCAACTGCGGCTTTGAGCAGGATGTGCGGCTGAAGTGGCACCGCTTTGTTTGCGGTGCGCTGTTTCTGTCCGCTGCACTCAGCGTTCTGATGGGCATACAGCAACTACTTCTCTATTTTCAGGCCAGGAAATATTTCCCCGATTCCGCCGAAAATACTTTCCTGCTGGTCTACAGCATCATCCTGTTCGTTCTCTGTGCCGGGTTTGCGTATTTCCCTCCGCGTGCGCGTCAGCTGCTCCGCGCATTCAAGGCAGGCGCGCCGGAGTACTATCTCCGCATGCGCTGGATCTTCCTCGGCATAAACTTGGCCGCAGCCCTTGTGCTTGCATGTTTGTCGCACAAAGCTTCCGATTTTTTGTCCGAATTGCCGCCTGCAGCGCTCAACATAGGGTTTACGCTCATCATGCGCTCTTATTATGGCATACGGGCGCATCTGTTCACCGAGTAGAACGCTGCTCCAGCCGCCTCACGCCCCGATCAGCGCGCGTGCAAATGCGTCCGCATCGAAGGGCTGAAGGTCGTCGATCCCCTCGCCTACGCCCACGAAGCGTACCGGCAGCCCAAGCTCCTGCCGGATAGCGACCGTCATGCCGCCCTTTGCGGTGCCGTCGAGCTTGGTGAGCACGACGCCTGTAAGCCCGGCGGATTCGCCGAACACCCGCGCCTGCGCGATGGCGTTCTGCCCGGTCGTCGCGTCGAGGACGAGCAGCACCTCCGTGTGCACGCCGGGGAGCTCCCGGCCGATCACGCGGCGGATCTTCTCAAGCTCGTTCATCAGGTTCTTTTTGTTGTGGAGGCGGCCCGCCGTGTCGCACAAAAGCAGGTCGCACCCCTTCGCCTTGCAGGAGGCGATCGCGTCGAACACCACGGCCGCCGGGTCCGCGCCCTCGCCGTGCTTGACGATCGGCACGCCCGCGCGCTCCGCCCAGACGGCAAGCTGTTCCGCCGCCGCCGCGCGGAAAGTATCCGCCGCCGCCATCATGGGCTTTCGCCCTTCGGATTTATAATAGGCCGCCATTTTGCCGATGGAGGTGGTCTTCCCCACGCCGTTCACGCCGACGATCAAAATCACCGCGGGTTCCCCTTCCGGCAGGAAGCTGCGCTCCGGCCGCATGCAGTCCGCCAGGATCCCTGCAAGCGCCTCCCGCGCCTCAGTACGGGTCTTTAACTTCCGTTCGGATACGGTTTCACGAAGCCGTTCGAGGAGCGTTTCCGATGTCGCCATGCCCATATCGGCCACGATCATCGCCTCCTCCAGCTCGTCGTAAAATTCCGCGTCAATGCGCTCATCCCCAGCGAACAGGCTCGCAAACATGCCGCCGCCCGTCTTGGAAAGCCCTTTCTTCAGCTTTTCAAAAAAGCCCTGCTTCTTTTCCATCCTTCTCCCTCGCTTTCCCGCACCCGCTACGCGATCTCGTTGAACCGCGCGGATACGATTTTTGATATGCCCCGCTCCTCCATCGCCACGCCGTAGAGCGCGTTGCAGACTTCCATGCTGCCCTTGCGGTGGGTGATAAGGATGAACTGCGTGTCCTCGGAATAGCGCTTCACGTATTCCGCAAAGTTGGAAACGTTCACCTCGTCAAGCGAGGTTTCGATCTCATCCAGGATGCAGAACGCCGTCGGCTTGAGTTTGAGCATCGCAAACAGCAGCGCGATGGCCGTAAGCGCGCGCTCCCCGCCCGAAAGCAGCGAAAGGAGTTGCAGCTTCTTTCCCGGCGGCTGGGCAATGATGTCAATGTCACAGTTGAGGATGTCGTTTTTATCCGAAAGGATCAGCTCCGCCTTGCCGCCGCCGAACAGCTCCGTGAACGTCGTGGCGAAGTTTTCCCCGATGCGTTCAAACTGCCTGCGGAATTCAGCCTCCATCGTGCTCACAAGCTCCGCGATGAGCTGCTGGAGGTCCGCTTCTGCCTGCGCAAGGTCGCTGCATTGGGCGCTGAGGCCCTCGTAGCGCTCCTTCACGTTCTTGTAATCCTCGATGGCGCTCACGTTTACGTCGCCCAGCGCGCGGATGGCTTTTTTCAGCTCGTCCGCCCGCACGTGTGAGGCCGTGATGGCAATCTGCCGGCGGAAGGGCTGCGCGTTTTCGTACGTCAGCTCATATTCCTCCCAGATGCGGTCCTGCATGGTCTGCAATTCCATCTGCGCGCGGCTTTGGTTCAGCTCCGCCCGGTGCCTGCGCTCCCGCATGTCGCCCAGCTCCGCCGCGATGGCCTCCCGCCGCGCGCGCAGCTCGTCAAGCGCTTGGAGATGTTTGGCGCGCTCGTTTTCCATCGCGTGCAGGCGCTCGGTGTGCTCATCCACCTCCTTGCGCTCCGCGCTGATGTCCACGTCGATCGCCGCAAGTTCATGCTGCATCTGCGCAAACTTCGCAAGCGCCGCCTCCGCCGCGCGCTGATCCGCCTCTACGGAGGCGGCAAGCCCGGCAAGCTCACGCTGCATGCGCGTGCGCTCGTTTTCCGCGGCCGCCTGCTCCTTTTCAAGCGCCATGAGCGCCACGCGCCGCTCGGTCGCCCGCTCGTTTTCCGCGGCATGCTCTGCACGCAGGGCCGCGAGCGCCTCCTGTGTTTTTTTTATGTCCTCCTGCGTGGCGAAGTTGCCTTCTTCCAGGCCTTCCCGATCCGCTTCCGCCGCGCGGCGCTGCTCGTCTATGTTCTCGATATTGTCGTGGATCTGCGCCCGCTCCAACGCGGCTTCTTCGAGCTTCTCATGCGCCTCGTCCACGTATTTGCGGATAATGTCTAGCTTTTCCTTCTGCGTCGCAAGCTCCACGTCCTTTTTGTGGAGCGTCTCCGCCGCCGCTTCCACAGCCGCGTTCGCGCCGCCGAGGGATGCTTCCGCCGCTTCCGCCTCCGCCGCGCGGGCGGTGAGCCCTTCCGCGAGGGCGGCCATGCGCTTTTTAAGCTCCTCGATCTCCCGCTCCCGCCCGATCAGGCTGAATTCCCGCTTTTGCACGCTGCCGCCCGTCATCGAGCCGCCGGGGTTGATGATGTCCCCCTTCACCGTTGCGATGCGGAACGCGCCGCGCGCCCGTTTGTTGATAGCGATGCCCGCGTCAAGATCCCGCACGATCACCGTGCGGCCGAGCAGGTTTTCAAACACGCCCCGGTATTTCGCGTCATAGCCCACAAGTTCGGAGCCTACGCCCAGGAAGCCGTCCACCCGGCAGGCCTCGCGCTCCGCCGCGTCCAGCGTGCGCGCGCGCATCGCGGAGATAGGGAGAAGCGTCGCCCGGCCGTATTCCTTGCGCCGCAGGTATCCGATCACATATTTTGCGTCCTGCTCCGTCGGTGTCACGATGTTTTGCAGCGCGGCACCAAGCGCCATTTCCACCGCCGTTTCATATTCCTTCGGCACGCGGATCAGCTCCGCTACAACGCCCTCAATGCGCTTTTTGAGTTCAAGATCGCGCGCGCTGTCCCGCAGCACATTGCGCACGCTTGCATAATAGCCCTCGTGCGCGCGCTTCATCTCCTCAAGCACCTTCAAGCGGGATTTTCCCGCCTCGGACTGCTGTTCCATCGCGCGGACCGCCTCGCGCGCCGCGCGCAATCGCTCGTTTGTTTCGTTCACCGCGGCGATCGCCGCCGCCCGCTGCGCCTCGCATTCCGCGCGGGCCGCGCGCACAGCGTTGAACTGCTTCTCCGCCTCCGCATATTCCGCGTCGAGCTTCCCTGCCTTTTCATGCAGTCCGGCTTCCTCGCCATCGATCGCGCGCAGGCGTTCCTCCAGCGTGCCACGGATGGCCTCATAGCGCGAGAGCATGCTCTTCGCGTCCGAGATGCGGTTCATCGCCTCAATCATCTCGCGCTTTTGGCGTTCCAAAAGCGCTTCCTTCTCCTCGATCTCCGCGGCCATTTCCGCGAGGCGCGCGCTCTGCGCCTCGAAGGATTCCCGCTCCGCCGCCTGCTTCCCCGCGTTGCCGGAAAGTTCGCTTTCGCGCGCCGCAAGGCTTTCCGCAAGCTCCTTTTTGCGTGCCCCGCTTTCCGCAATGCGCGTTTGCAGGCGCTCGCGCTCCTTCACGAGGTTTTCCATGCGTTCCTGGAACACACGGGATTCGCCGGCCTTCGCTTCTACGCCGGAGGAAAGTGCAAGCAGCTCGTTTTGCAGCTCGCTGATCGCGCCGGAAAGCGCGCGCTCCCGCTCCTCCTCTGCAGCACAATCCGCGCCGAGGCTGCCCTCCAAAGCGGCGTTTTTTTCGATTTCGCCGGAAAGCTGGGCGAGCGTGTCCGCAAGGCCCGCAAGCCGTTCGTTTAGTTTGTCGTACTGGTAAAGGAATACGTTGATCTCGATTTCCTTGAGCTCATCCCGCAGGCGCAGGTATTCGCGCGCCGCCGCGCTCTGTTCCTCGAGCGGCCCCACCTGGCCTGCCAGCTCCTCCAGAATATCGCTGAGGCGCTGAAGGTTCTTTTTCGTGTTTTCGAGCTTGCGCTCCGCCTCCTCCTTGCGCACGCGGTATTTCATCACGCCGGCGGCTTCCTCAAACGCGTTGCGACGCTCGCTGGATTTGTTGGAAAGGATCTCCTCCACGCGCCCCTGGCCGATGATGGAATAGCCCTCCTTGCCGATGCCCGTATCCCGGAACACCTCGCCGATGTCCTTCAGGCGGCAGGCCGTGCGGTTGAGAAGGTATTCGCTTTCGCCGGAACGGTAAACGCGCCGCGTCACGGTCACTTCGGTGAAATCCGTGTTCAGCTTGCCATCCGCGTTGTCGAACGTCAGCGACACCTCGCAGTAAGCAAGTGGCTTCTTCTGCTCCGTGCCGTTGAAGATGACATCCTCCATCTTCGCGCCGCGCAGCGCGCGCGCGCTTTGCTCGCCCAGCACCCAGCGCACAGCGTCCGCGATGTTGCTTTTTCCGCTGCCATTGGGGCCGACGATCGCCGTCACACCCGGCTCAAATTCAATTTCCGTTTTCCGGGCAAAGGATTTAAACCCGTTTATCTCAAGTTTTATCAGTCTCAATCGTGTCTACCATACCTTCTTTTGCTTCAGTCCGTGCGGATCACGCCGAAGTCGATGAGCGCCGCGCGCGCCGCCTGCTGCCCGGCTTCCTGCTTGGTACGCCCTTCCCCCATGCCAACAGCTTCGCCCGCGACGAGCACTTGCATGGAGAAGGTCTTGTTGTGATCCGGGCCGCTGCTGCCGGTCAGCTCGTAAACGATCTGCCCCATGTGGCGCTTTTGCACATATTCCTGAAGCATAGTCTTATGATCCTTGATGAGCCGCCCTGCCATCGCATCCTCCACGCTCTTGTGGACGAACCGCATGATGAACCCCTTAGCGACCTCCATGCCTCCGTCAATGTACAAAGCGCCGATCACCGCCTCCACCGCATCCGAAAGGATGGACGGCTTTTCCCTGCCGCCGGAATGATCCTCGCCCCGGCCCAACAGCAGCAGCGTGCCAAGGCCGTATTCCCGCGCTACCTCGTAAAGCGCCCCCTCGCAGACCGCCTGCGCCCTGAGACGCGTCATCGCGCCTTCATCATACTCCGGGAAGCGCAGGTACAGGTATTCGCTCGTGCAAAGCTCCAGCACCGCATCCCCGAGAAACTCGAGCCGTTCATTATGCGCGCTCGCGCGCCCATCCCCCTTCACGTAGGAGGTGTGGGTCAGCGCCGTATCGAGGAGCGCCAAATCGCGGAAACGGTATCCGAGGCGTTCCTCCAGCGCGTTGAGCATCCTTCTTCGTTGAAATTCCAATCTGCCCTCCACATGCCAAAAACCCGCATCGGCGATGCGGGTATCAGCGAGCCTGTTGTTATTTGTTCACGTACTTCACGATGTCGCCCACATTGCGGATGTTGGGCAGCTCGTCGTCCGGGATCTGCACGCCGTACTGCTGTTCAAGATCCATAATAAGCTCCACGATGTCGAGCGAGTCCGCCTTCAGATCCTCGATGAGCCTCGATTCCATCGTAATTTCCTCTTCCGGGAGATCCAACTGCTTTGCAATCGCTGCGCGTACATTTTCAAATTCCATGCATCCATACCGCCTTTCCAAATGATTCCAAAGATAAATCCGCCGACATGCCGGCAATTATGCTTTAAGTTTAACTTTATCGGCGCGCGCTGTCAATCCTCTACATCCGGCAAAGCGGCGATTGCCGCACGGACCGCACCGTTGACATCCGCTTGCGTGAAGCGGCGCGCCTGCATCACGGCGGAACAGAACGCCTTCGCGTCCGAACTGCCATGTGCCTTGATGACCCCGCCGTTCACGCCGAGCAGCGGCGCGCCGCCCTGCTCGGTATAATCCATCTTTTTTTTCATCCGCCGGAACGCGGGCTTTGCGAGCGCTGCGCCCAGCTTCGCGCGCGTATCGGCCATGAGCTCATCCTTGAGCATGGCGAGGATCGTCGCGGAAAGGCCCTCCGTGTATTTGAGCACCACGTTGCCGGAAAACCCGTCGCAAACCAGCACGTCGTGGCCGCCGGAAAGGATGTCCCGCGCCTCGCAGTTGCCCACGAAGTTGACCGGCGCCGCCGCGAGCAGCGGATAGGCTGCCTTGGTAAGCTCGTTGCCCTTCTCGGCTTCCGTGCCGTTGCTGAGGAGCGCCACGCGGGGGCTTTCCATGCCCAGCACGCCCTTCATGTAAGCGGAACCCATCACCGCGAATTGCTGCAAATAAGAAGGCTTGCAATCCGCATTCGCACCGCAGTCGATCAACATCATCTGGCCGCCCGTGCGCGTCGGCAGCAGCGGGGCGAGCGCCGGGCGCTTCACGCCCTTGATGCGGCGGACAAGGAACGTCGCGCCGGCCAGCAGCGCGCCCGTGCTCCCCGCGGAAACGACGCAGTCCGCCTCGCCATTCGCAACCGCCGAGAGCGCCTTCACGAGCGAGGAATCCTTCTTGCGCTTGATGGCGAGTGTCGGCGCCTCGTGGCAGTCGATCACCTCCTGCGCGTCGAGCACGGCCATGCGCGCGGCGTCATAGCTGTGCTTTTGCAGCTCCGCGCGGATCGCGTCCTCCCTGCCGCAGAGGGTGATGGAAATATCGTCAAAGCGGCCGAGTGCGATTGCCGCGCCTTCCACAACTGCGGCAGGCGCGTTGTCGCCGCCGAAAGCGTCCATGATGATCCGGATCATTGCAAGTCAGTCCTTTATTTTAGTAAGTAAGTATGTTTGATTTTATCACTCAATGGGTGATATTGCAAACGCGCAATTTGCCCCGCAAAAGAAAAGGAGCCTCCGCCCCGGTTCCGGGAAGGAAGCCCCCTTGTGCGCAAATCAAGAACAAAGTGCCTTACGCCTTCTGTTCTTCCACTTTGACGACCTGCTTGCCATCGTAATAGCCGCACTTTTTGCATACCCGATGAGCCAGCTTGGGCTCATGGCACTGCGGGCACTCCACGATGCCGGGAACGGAAAGCTTCCAGTTTGCCCTGCGCGCATCGCGCCTCGCCTTCGAAGTTTTTCTCTTGGGGACTGCCATGGTTACACCTCCTTATCGTCGTTCAACAGCGTCTTGAGCGCGGCGAACGGCGATGGAGGTTCTTCCTCGCCAGCTTCCCGCGCGCAGGAACACTGCGCTGTGTTCAAATCGCACCCACAAACGGGGCATAGCCCGCGGCAGTCCGGCCTGCACACGCTGTAAGGCTGCATGTTGAGCAGGATCGCATCGCTGAGCATTTGGTTGACGTCGAGCGTCTCGCCGGAAAAGCCGTAACACTCACCGTCCTCCGGCGCGTTCTTTTCGAAGCGCTCGTCGAACTCTGCGGAAAACGGCTCCTCAAACTCCTTTGCGCAGCGCGCGCATTGGGAGCGGAGAGACGTGTGCAGATTCCCTTTCACGGAAAACCCGCTGCCGTCAAACACAAATTCCGCATCTACGGTGACCGGGGACGCGAACTGGACGGCCCGCCCCAGGTACTCCATATCCGCGAACTGCTCAGCCGCATGGAACGTACCAATGCGCCCGGGGAACTTAAGTTCCAATGCTACGGGTATTTTCATCGAAAGTCAACCTCGTTTATTTTATCCACTACCCTATTGTTTGTCAACAATATTTTTCGGATTTCCGGCCGCGCGCGGCGTTATTTCGCAGCGAGCGCCGCGGTATCGCGCGCGATGACCATTTCTTCATCCGTCGGGATCACGAATACCTTCACACGGCTGCCCTTCGCGCTGATCTCGGCTTCCTCGCCGCGCGGGCAGTTGAGGTTGGCTTCGCTGTCAAATTCCACGCCAAGATAGCCGAGGCCGCCGGCGATCGCTTCGCGGATCGCACGGTCGTTCTCGCCTACGCCCGCCGTGAACACGATCGCATCCACGCCGCCAAGCGCCGCTGCGTACGCGCCGATATACTTCTTCACCTTGTAGGCGAAGGTCTTGAGTGCGAGCTGCGCGCGCTCGTTGCCCGCCTTCGCGGCCTCGTCCAGATCGCGGAAGTCGCTCGACACGCCGGAGATGCCCAGCACGCCGCTCTTCTTGTTCATGTACGTGTCGATACCCTTCTTGTCGAGGTCGAGCTTCTCCATGAGGTAGGTGACGATCGCGGGATCCATGTCGCCGCAGCGGGTGCCCATCGGCACGCCTTCAAGCGGCGTAAGGCCCATGGAGGTGTCGATGCACTTGCCGCCCTTCACCGCCGCGATGCTCGAGCCGTTGCCCAGGTGGCAGGTGATGATGCGCGTATCCTCTGCGGGCATGTCGAGCTTCTCCATTGCCCTGCGGGAAACGTAAAAATGGGAGGTGCCGTGGAATCCGTAGCGGCGCACCATGAGCTCGGTGTACGCTTCATAGGGCAGGCCGTAGAGGAACGCCTCCGGCGGCATGGTCTGATGGAACGCAGTGTCGAACACGGCGACCATCGGCGTGTTGGGCATGATGGCGCGGCAAGCGTCGATGCCCATGAGGTTTGCGGGGTTGTGCAGCGGGGCGAGGTCCGTAAGGCTCTTGACAGCCTCGATGAGCTCGTCCGTAATGAGCGCGGACTTGGCGAATTTCTCGCCGCCGTGGACGATGCGGTGGCCCACTGCGTCGATTTCATCCATGCTCTTCACAACGCCGATCTCAGGATCGGCAAGCGCGTCGAGCACCATGCGGATAGCGTCGGTGTGATCCTTCATGTCCTGCTTGAATTCGTGCTTGTCGCCGCCGGCGGGCTTATAGGTCAGCATGGAGCCGCCAATGCCAATGCGCTCGCAAAGGCCCTTGGCGATCACGTTGCCGTTGTCCACGTCGATGAGCTGATATTTGAGCGAGGAGCTCCCCGCGTTGATGACCAGTACTTTCATGCTTGCTTTTCTCCTTCCATCACGCTCTTATTTCGCCATGTTCTGCGCCTGCACGGCCGTGATGGCCACGACGGAGACGATGTCCTCCACGCTGCAGCCGCGGGAAAGGTCGTTGATGGGCTTGCGGAAGCCCTGGCAGATCGGGCCCGTAGCCTCCGCGCCCGCAAGGCGCTGCACGAGCTTGTAGCCGATGTTGCCCGCCTGGAGATCCGGGAACACGAGCACGTTGGCCTTGCCCGCCACGGGGCTGCCGGGCGACTTGAGCTGGCCGACCTTTTCGACGAGCGCCGCATCCGCCTGGAGTTCGCCGTCTACGCTGAGATCCGGCGCGAGCTCCTTGACCATTGCCGTCGCCGCGACGACCTTGTCCACGTTCTCATGCTTCGCGCTGCCCTTGGTGGAGAAGGAAAGCATCGCAACGCGCGGGTCGATGCCGCAGAGCGCTTTGCCCGTTTCGGCGGAAGCGACCGCGATGGAGGCAAGCTGCTCGGCCGTGGGGACGATATTCACCGCGCAATCCGCAAAGATCATCACGCCGTCGTCGCCATAAGCCTTGTTCGGGATCTCCATGATGAAGCAGCTCGAAACGGTGTTCATGCCGGGGGCCATCTTGATGATCTGGAGGCCCGGGCGCAGCGTCGCAGCCGTGGTGCAGATCGCGCCGGCGACCATGCCGTCCACCTTGTCGTCATAAAGCATCATTGCGCCGAAGAACATGGTATCCTTCATGGTGGCCTCGGCCTTCTCGGGCGTCATGCCCTTGGCCTTGCGCATTTCATAAAACTCATTCACATAGCGTCCGAAATCGGGCGAAGCGACGGGATCCACCACATCAACGCCGCAGAGGCATACGCCGAGCGCTTCCGCCTTGGCCTTGACCGCTTCGGGGTTGCCCAGGAGCGTCAGCTTGGCAATGCCTTCTTTGGTGATGATCTCCGCCGCGCGGATGGTACGTTCTTCCTCGCCCTCGGGCAACACGACGTGCTTCACGTCAGCCTTTGCTTTTACTTTGATCTTGTCGAGAACGGACATTTTGGAATGATCTCCTTTCGAAACTCTTATCTTCGGTGAGCATTTCGCCCTAACTTGGTTATTATAGCACAAGAAACGGATTTCGCCTACCAAAAGCAGGGCATTTTTGCAGGAGAAATTGCACTTTTTTCCGTGTGGGCCTGCGATCTGTGCTATAATCATGCCAGGCCACAGGTTCCGGAGGTTTCCTTATGCGCAATGCGGTCGGCGTGATCGCCGAATATAATCCCTTCCACAATGGACATGCTTACCATCTCTCCCGCGCGAAGGCGCTTTCCGGCTGCGCGCATGCGGTCGTCGCGCTCAGCGGCAGCTTCGTGCAGCGCGGGGAACCCGCCGCGTTCGATAAATTCCAGCGTGCGCGTTTCGCGCTGCGCCACGGGGCGGATCTCGTCCTGGAACTCCCCACGGCCTTTGCCTGCGCGAGCGCCGAGCGGTTTGCGCGCGGCGGCGTCGCTGCGCTTGCGGGGGCAGGGCTTGTAAGCGCGCTCGCCTTCGGCGCGGAGCATGCGGATCTTGCGCTGCTGCGCGCGATGGCGTTTCCTGACGAGGAAGGCGCCTGCACGGCCATGCTCGAGAAACGCATCTCGTTTTATCTCAAGCAGGGCCTCTCCTTCCCCGCCGCCCGCGCGCACGCCTGCGCGGACGTCCTCCCGGGACGCGGGAGCGCGGAGGCCTTTTCATCCCCCAACAATATCCTTGCGGTCGAATATCTCCGGGCGCTCGGTTCCCTCGCGCCTGAGATCGTGCCCATCGCCATCGCCCGCACCGGCGCGGCCCACGACGCTCTGCCCGTTGATGCAGGCACCGGCTTTGCGAGCGCGTCTGCGCTGCGCGATGCTGCCGAACGGCGCGACATGCCTCTGCTGCGCAGCGCAACTCCCCCGGATGTAGCCGCAGAGTTGGAAGCCGAGGTCACGGCGCTTCACGCGCCCAAGAGCGCCGCGCGCCTTTCCGACGCGATCCTTTACGCCCTCCGCATGCGCACCCGGGCGCAGCTCTCCGCTCTCCCGGACGTTTCGGAGGGGCTTGAAAACATGCTCTATGAGGCGGCGCGTACCTGCACGGACTATCCTGCTTTCCTCGCCGCCGTTAAAACGAAGCGCTACACGCTCGCGCGCCTCCGGCGCATCGCCATGTACGCGCTTCTCGGCGTAGACAAGGCGTTTTTCGCGCGCCATGCCGCGCCGCGTTACCTGCGCGTGCTCGGCGTGCGGCGGGACGCGCTGCCGCTGCTCTCCGCACTCTCCGAAAAAGCGTCCCTCCCCATCGTCACAAGCTATCAGGATTATACTGCGCTCGACTCTGCCGCGAAGGAGCAATTCGATCTCGACCTGTTCGCGGGCGAACTGCTTGCAATGGCCGCGCCCGCGCCCGAACCTGCGGCGAGCGAATTTTCGCGCCCGCTTTTGGTCGTTTAGCCCCGCGCCCGAAGGGGCTTCTACAAAAACCATATCCGCGCTGCACCGCGCATAGGATAGAGCATGAAGAAAAAGCTTGCTTTGTTCCTTTGCGCGCTCGTCTGCGCGCTCCTCATCGCCTTCAACCCGGACGCAATGGCCGCCGCGCGGGAGGGCTTCGCGCTCTGGCGCGATTCCGTCATGCCTGCGTTGCTGCCGTTTTTCGTATGCACCGCGCTCATGCGCCAGCTGGGCGCGCTCCAAAGCGGGAACGCCGCGGCGCTCTTTGCGCTCGCCTTCATTTCGGGTGCGCCGGGCGGCGCACGCCTCTGCGCCCAATATACGGTGGACGGCGAGCCGGACGATGGGCTTTCCGCCCTCGCCGCAGCGCTCAATACCATCAGCCCCATGTATGTCGCCGGCGCGTTTGCAACGGGCATGCTCGGCGCGCCGCAGGCCGCGCTGCCCATCCTGACCGCCCAGCTCCTGTCCGCGCTGCTCTGCGCGCTCCTCGTGCGCAAAGCCTATGGGCCAACGCTTATCGCAAGCGCGCCGGGACAGTCGCTCCCGCTTGCGCGCCTGTTCGCCACAAGCGTTGCAGAATCCGTCTCCTCCTTGCTCTCCATCTGCGGCACGATCATCTTCTTCCTCGTACTCACACGTCTCCTTTGCGTAACGGGCGCGCTGGCCGTGCTGCTCTGGCCGCTCCGGACGCTCCTCACCCTGCTCGGCAGCGACGGCGCGCTCGCGGAAGCCATAGTTACGGGCATGTTCGAAATGACAGCGGGCTCCAAAGCGCTTGCGGAGGCCGGGCTCCCGCTGCGTATAGCCGCAAGCGCGGGCGCGTTCCTGTTTTCCTTCGGCGGCCTGTGCATCGCCGCGCAATCCATGCTGTTCCTGCCGGTGAAGCTCCGGGAGTATCTCCCGCTCAAGCTCGCGCAGGGCGTGCTGGCAGCGCTGTTGTGCTATTTCCTGTTCCCCGTCTGCTACCCTGGCGCGGCGCAGGCGGGGATGGTCAGCGGTGAAACGCTCGCGCAAAACGCGCTCACCGCGACGGCGATCTTCGCGGTCTCCCTGCTTGGCGTGGGAACGGTGCTGCTGTTTTCCGCCGTGGCAGGAAAGCGGCGGCGCATGCGCATGCGGAAATAAGCATAGAAAGCGGCTCCCACAGGGATGTGGGAGCCGCTTTCTATGTCGCTCAAGTGGCATATGCCGCTTGAGTGAGATTTCCACGTCGCGCTTGCGCCGATAGCGCGGCTAGCGCTCCGTGCAAAGAAAGCCATGCGGTACAAGGCTTTTCGCTCGCGCCGCACATGTCGCTGCTCGCGATGGAAAGTCAAGGGCTGCGGCCCTTAACAATCCCGGAGAGGCTTTTTCGACAGGCTGGAAGCAATCCGGCGCAAACCGGGATTATTCTTCGTCGTCAAAATCAATGTCCTCGACCTTTTTCCTGCGTTTGAACAAGCCGCTCAGGAAGCCGCCCTTCGCATCGTCGTCAAAGTCGTCCTCCTCGTCGTCAAAGTCGTCGTACGCTTCTTCCGCCGGCGCGGGCTTCGCCTTGCGGCGCGGCTGGTGCGCGGCAGGCTGATCTTCCGCAGGCTGGTATTCCGCCTGCGGCGCAGCGGGCGCCGCTGCGGGCTCGCTCTGCTGCGTGCGCGCGTCGAGATCCTTCCGGTTGAGGGCGACAAGCTGCTTGTATTCGCCCAGGAAGCTCTCAAGATCCTTGAGCACGTCGTCTGCATAGCACTTCGCGTTTTCAAACACCAGGCTTGCGTTAGCTTCCGCCTTCTTGGCGAGAAGCTCCGCGCGCCGCTGCGCTTCCTGATAGATTTCATCCTCCTGCACAAGGCGCTCGTATTCCTGCCTCGCCTGTTCCAGGATGTCGTTCGCATTGGCATGCGCCTGCGCGATGAGCCGGTCGGCCTCCTCCTGTGCGTTTGCCACGACCTCGCGGGCATGCTCGTCTGCGTTGTCGATCATCGTCTGGGCTTCGATCATCACGCTGTTGGCGCGCCGGATGTCCTCCGGGATTGTGACCTTCAGGTCGCCCAGGAGGTCGATCATCTCCTCCGTGTCGATCACGCGCTTGTTCGCCGCATTGCCAAGTTTCGGCTTCGGGGCGCGCTCGATCATATCCTCAAGCTGGCCGATAATGGTGAAGATCTGCATATTCTGCGTGTTATTGCTCATCGCTTTTGACCCTTTCTGCGATTATTTTACATATTTGATCGGGCACAAGCCCGTCTATGCCGGCTCCGGAGGCCATCAGCATGCGCACAGCGCTCGAGCTGATGTGCACATGCGCAGGATCCGACGCAAGGTAAACGGTTTCGAGTTCCGGCGAAAGCCGCCGGTTGAAATATTCCATGGAGTATTCGTAATCGAAATCCGCGCCGTTGCGCAGGCCGCGCACGTTGTAGCGCGCGCCCACAGAGCGCGCAAACTCCACCAAAAGCCCGGAGGACACCGAAACGCGCGCGTTCATGATGCCCGCGCCGTACACGGCGGCCTCGATCATCGCCCGGCGTTCCTCCGGTGTGAAAACCGGGCGTTTTTCCGGGTTCACGAGCACGCCAACATGCACCTCGTCGAACAGCGCCGCCGCGCGGCGCAGCACGTCCAGATGGCCGATGGTAAACGGGTCGAACGACCCGGCGAAGACCGCCTTTTTCATGCCCGATCCTCCTTGAAAATGGAAAGGCCCGCGATGCCGTATTTCCGCCTGTCCGCAAGCACGAAGCCCCGCGGGGTCTCGGGCGGCAGGGCTGCCGCGTGTTCGGCGATGATGATGCAGTCCGGCGCAAGCACGCCCGCCGCCGCAAGCGCGGCGAGCGCTTCTTCCAAAAGCCCGGCGCGATACGGCGGGTCGAGGAACACGAGGCCGAACCGGAATCCCGCGCGCGCTGCGGCCTGGATCGCCGCGCGGTAATCGAGCGCGTACACGGTCGCTTGCTCGGAAAAGCCAAGTTTTGCGACGTTCGCGCGCACGGCGGCAACGCTCTCGCGCGCCGCGTCGTTAAACACGGCATGCTCCGCCCCGCGGGAAAGCGCCTCAAGGCCCAGGTTTCCTGAGCCTGCAAACAGGTCGAGCACGGCCTTCCCCGCGATGTCGAACTGAATGATCCCGAAGAGCGATTCCTTGACCCTGTCGAGCGTCGGGCGCGTATCGCGGCCTTTCGGCGCCGTGATGGGCTGCCCGCGCTTCGTGCCGGCTATGATGCGCAATGCCTTCCTCCACAAATCAATTCATTGTATTTTATCATTGTTTCATGCCCGCTTACAAGCTTGAATACATTTTATTCACAATAAATTCCATTGTTTTCCGCGATGAAATCCAGTTTCACGTCCCATTCGCCGTGCGGAACCGTGCCGAACACCTGAAAATCGAACGCGAGACCCGCTTTCACGCAGGAAAGCTGCGGCAGGAAGCGGTCGTAATACCCTGCGCCGTGGCCGAGGCGGCTGCAATCCCGCCCGAACGCCACGCCGGGGATGATCGCAAAGCCCGCCTCCTCGGGCGCGGCGCGCCTGCACCGTGCCGGGACCGGCTCCAGGATGCCATGCTTTCCAGGCGCGAACGCATCCGGCGCAAGCGGCTCGTAAAAGGCAAGGCGGTTCTCAGGCAGACACAGCGGGAAGGCTACGCGTTTGCCTGCCGCGCGCGCGGCGGACACAGCAGGCGCCGGGTCGCACTCCTGCGGCATCGCGCAATAGGCGAAAAGCATTTCCGCGCTTTGGAAAGCCGGGTGCGCGATGATGCGTGCGCACGCTTCGGCGGAACGCATTTCGCGCTCTGCCGGGGAAAGCTCCGCAAGGCATGTGCGCATGGCGCGGCGCAGCGCCTGTTTTTCTTCGTCCAGGCCCATGTTTCCCGCGCTTATTCCGCGTGCGCGATCTTCCCGTTCACGAGTGTCAGCACACAGCGCGCACGGAAATCGAGCGGGTGGCCGCTGAATACGGCGACGTCCGCATCCTTGCCGGGTTCGAGGCTGCCCACCCGGTCCTCGATTCCGACGACGCGGGCGGCGTTGATCGTGATGGAGCGCAGCGCCGCATCCTCCGGCAGGCCCTCGCGCACGGCAAGCGCAGCGCACACGGACAGGTATTGCTCCGGAATGACCGGATGATCCGTCATCATCGCAAATTCGATGCCGCTGTCGTAAAGCGCCTTGGGCGCCTTAAAGGAAAGGTTGCGCAGCTCGATCTTGCTGCGGTCGGTCAGGAGCGGGCCCACGATGACGCCTGCGCCCTGCTCCGCGATGGCTTGCTTCAGATGTTCCGGGATGAGGTAGCCCTCCGTGCAGTGATCCAGCGTGAAGCGGATGTTGAATTCCTTCGCAATGCGGATGGCGGTCAGGATGTCGTCCGCCCGGTGGGCATGGATTTTCATCGGCAGCTCCCGCCGCACGACGGCGAGCAGCGCTTCCTTTCCAAGGTCGCGCGCCGGACGCTTCGCAGGGTCATCCTTCGCTTCCTCCAGCTTGCGTCCGTATTCCTGCGCGTCTACGAGCGCTTTGCGCAAAACGGCGGCCGTCGCCATGCGGGTCTGCGGCGTTTTGTCAGAGCTGCCGTAAACGTTCTTGGGGTTCTCGCCAAAGGCGGCCTTCATCGCAATGGGGAAGCGAAGCGTCATATCCTCCACGGAATTCCCCGCGGTCTTAATCGCCACGAACTGCCCGCCGATGACGTTCGCGCTGCCTGGGCCGGTCACGCAGGTGGTAACGCCCGCCGCGCAGGCCTCCGCAAAGCAGCGGTCGTATGGGTTGATGGCGTCGATTGCGCGCAGCTCCGGCGTGACCGGGTTCGTGCATTCGTTGCCGTCCGCGCCCTCGCTGCCCATGCTGTCTTCCCACATGCCGATGTGGCAGTGGGCGTCCACGATACCGGGCATCACATAGCAGCCGGAAACATCCCGCACCTCGGCGTTCCCGACGGGTAAATCCGCTCCGACCGCGGCGATCTTCCCGTTTTCGATCGCAATATCCCCCACGAATTCCGGGCCAGCCATGGTCAGAAGCCTTCCGTTTTTCAAGATCAGCATAGTGTTTCTCCTTTCGTTATTTGGGTTGGTAGACGCTGTTTTCAAGCGTCAGTCCGATCATCTCCGTCACGTCCCGCGCCATGAGCATCCGCTCGCGCAGGATGCTGAGCGCCGCGTCCGCAGACGCGCCCAGCAGATAAGACGCCGCGCAGGCCGCCTCAAACGGCGGGAGTTTCTGCCCAAGCATTGCGAGCGCGATGCCGCAGAGCACATCCCCGCTGCCGCCCTTTGCAAGGCCGGGGTTCCCCGTTTCGTTCCAGGCAAAGCGGCCGTCCGGCGCGGCGATCACGCTGCGCGCCCCTTTGAGCAGCACCGTGCAGCCCCACCGCGCCGCACTTTGGCGCGCGAGCGCCTCCTGGTTTTCCCGCACCTCGGGGATACTGGCGCCGCAAAGCCGCGCCATCTCGCCGAAATGCGGCGTAAGGACAACCCTTTCATGCAGTGCCTCCCGCGCCTTAGCGCTTCGCGCAAGCGCAAACAGCCCGTCCGCATCCACGACGGTGGGCTTTCCTGCACCAAGCACGAGCTGAAGCGCAGCGTCCGTCTCCGCTACGCGTCCCATGCCGGGGCCAATGGCAATGCAGGTTGCGTCCTTTAAATACGGGGCGAGAAACGCCTCCGTACAGGCGGCCCAACCTTCGCCTGACAACGGCGCAAGCATCGCCTCCGGCAGTGCACGCAGGCCCGCAACGGCGGGCATAGGGCAAACGGCCTTGAGCGTGCCGATGCCTCCGCGCAGGGCAGCAGCCGCCGCCATGCACGCAGCGCCCGGCATGTCCCCGCTGCCCGCGAGCAAAAGCCCGTGGCCATTGTCGCCCTTGTTGCTCTCCCGCCTGCGCGGCCCGAGCAGCGCCGCAATGTCGCTTTTCTTCAGCACACGCCCATCCATCCGCTTTTCCTCCAGGCCCGGTTCCGCCGCATAAAAAAAGCGGGAAATACTCCCGCCTGGCAGAACAAAATTCAATCCTCCACGATTGCCTGCGCTACGGCGAGCTGCTTGATGTGGGAAATGCTCACATGCACCGTCTTCCCCATCAGCTCCCGCATGCGCGAAAGCGCTGCGTTTTGCAGCGTGGCATAAGGCTTGCCATTTTCGTCGTGCAAAACCTCGATGTCCGTCCACTTGATGCCCTTGAAGCCGACCGAAAGCGCCTTGGCAGTCGCTTCCTTGGCTGCGAACGTGCCGGCGATCGTCTGTGGCTCGAAGCCGAACCGCTCAAAATACGCCTGCTCCGCCGGGGTGAATACCATCTTGAGGAACGCTGGCTTTCCCGCAGCTTTCTTGACGCGCTCCACCTCGATGATGTCTATGCCGGTGCCGATTACCATGCGCTCACTCCCATGCCGTTTATTTGCCATGTAATATTCTACCATAGATCGCGCAAATGTCAAATCGCCTCCTGCGCAAGTCCCGCGTTTTCACGGCGCCGCAGCCCAAACCTAAAGGGGTTCTTCCAGGTTCAGGTTGCGCACACGCAGGCCCGCCGCTTCATAGAAGCGCAGTGCCGCTTCGTTGAACGCCCAGACCTGGAGCATCAGCGTTTGCGCGCCGCGTGCACGCGCCGCATCCCGGGCTGCCACGAGCAGCGCTTTTCCGATGCCGCGCCGGCGGAAATCGCTGTGGACGCAAAGGTCGTCCATAAAGGCGACGCATACGGGCAGCATCGCAGGGTTCTGAGCGGGCGCGCGCAGGATGAGCACGCAGAAGCCGGCTATGCGCTCCGCCTCCTCCGCCACGAGGCAGATGGCCTTCCCGTTTGCGAGCATCTCATCAAAGCGCTCCCGGGGCAGCGGGTCAGCGTCCCGGTACACGTCCGGGCGATTCTCTACATGCAGCGCATGCACCTGCCCAAACAGCACGTGCACCCCTTCAAAATCGTTCGCTTCCATCGCCCGGATCCGCATAAATCCCCCCATTATTCGCTATTATTCGTTCTTCAGCATCGCCTGTTATCAGGATAGCGGAATAAGCATTCCACCGCAGGAAAGCAGCGCGGATACGGCACTCATTCACTTCCTATTTTTGCGGGCGTCCCTGAAGTTCGTCTTTGTGCTTCATTATAGCAAACCGCGCCGGCTTTGTCTAATTATGCATTGCCTGCCGAAGCCTCGCTCGATTGCGGGCCGACATGCGCGATCCCCTTGATGGATCGGTATTTGTCCTTAGAAACCCTCTCGCGGCGCAGGAAGTTCCCCGCCGCGTCATAGTATTCTTTATAAGTAACGGACACGCTGCCCCGCCGCGGCTTGCGCACAAGCTGCCGCACGCCCGGCGCGAGGCTTTCGTCCTCGACGATCTCCGTTTCCGGTTCCGGGAGCGTCTCGATCTTTTCCGAAGCAATGCGAATCGTCACGCCGTCCGCAAGGGGCCGGCCATAGATGCAGACTGTGACGGTTTTCGCCGTTTCATCTACCTTTGCCCCAACGGTAATTGGTACCGCCTGCGTGTTTTTAAACTTGAAGTTCGGCCCGCCCGTGCTGATTGTCGCATCCCGGCCGATGTCGATATACCCGAGCGGCCAGGAATGATGTGTACGGTCCGTCACTGCAAGGTCTGCCATCAGCACGGCATTATAGAGCGTGCTGCTTACCTGGCATACGCCGCCGCCATATTCCTGTACGTAGACAGCGTCTCGGATGCCCGTGGCCTCTTTCCAGCCATTCTCCCCGTTGCGTGGGCCAAGGATTGCGTTCATGTCGAATTCCTCGCCCGGGGCGAGCGTCGTGCCGTCGATAAGCTCCGCCGCCTTTGCGATATTGAACACGCGGTTTGCCTTTCCATAGGTGGATCCGCTGAAGGATGTTGCAAACTCCGCGATGCGCTGCGTATCCGCGCGCGCATGTTCCGCGGTATATTCTGCGGGGATCGCTGTGGTGTATGGCTCGATGGAAGCGCCGCGCTCCGCGAGAACCGCGATCTTGAGCTGATCCGCAAGGCGCTGCGCGTCCACACTGAACCCGTTTACCGCTTCCATATAGGCGAATTCGCCAGCTTCCCTGTCATATTCTGCGGCTGCATTCTGCGGCGCGACGGAAAGCGCTGCCGCGATGTTCTCCGCCTGCGCGGCGATCTTGCGCTCGTCGACCGTGAGTGCCGTGTGAAACGCGCGCGGTTTGTTTGCGCTTGGGTAATACTGCGACAGGCATAGTGTTTTGAGCAGCACATCGTCTAGATCGGACGACGCGCCAAGCTCTGCTGCATTTGCGTGTACGCTCCCTTCCCCAACTCGAATTTCATACTCCAGGGACGATAAATATGCCTCCCGTTGGGCAATGAGCGCACGCCGTGCCCTCGCCACCTCCATGCCGGAAACGTCTATCCCATCAATCTCAATGTTTTCTCCCAGCACCGCGCCTGCGCGGATCGCCTCTGCGATGTCCGCATATTCGCTTTTCCCGCAGCCTGAAACCAGCGTGATCCCAAGCGTCAAAATCAGCAGCAAACGAACCCGTTTCATAACCTTTCACGCTTATCCTTTCCGGCCGTTTCCGTCCCGGCCGCAGGTTTAGTATGCCCGCAAGCGCGTACTTCCTTTCATTATTCCAGAGATAGAAAAAGGAAACGCATGTATACATGTTTTTCCTTGCATTGTTGCTGGGATTGCACTAGAATAATATATGAACTAGGAGGATACCTCATGTTTTTTGATCTGAACGATAAGCAATCCTTAACTGCTAAGGTTTATACGCATATTCGGGACGATATTATCGAAGGCCGCTACAAGACAGGCGATTACCTCGTGGAAACCAAGCTGGCTGAAGAGCTCGATGTTAGCCGCACGCCCATCCGTGAGGCACTCAAGCAGCTTGAACTGGAAGACCTCGTCGTATCCATTCCCAACCGCGGGATGATGGTGCAGGGCATGTCGAGCCACGACATCGACGACATCTTCACCGTGCGTCATCTGCTGGAAGGCCAAGCCGCTTACTGGGCGGCCGAACGCATTGACGCAGCGAACCTTGCAAGGCTTACGGAAATCGTCGAGCTGATGGAAATGTATACCCGCAAAAACGACGCGGTGAACCTCGCAAGGCTTGACACCGAGTTCCACGACGTAATTTTTTCCGCGAGCAACAGCCGCATCCTGCGGCATATCCTCACGTCCCTGCATCAGAATACGCGCCGCGTGCGCCGCACCTCACTCACGGTTCCCGAGCGCCCCACGCAGTCCCTGGCGGAGCACCGTGCTATATTTGAGGCCATCGAACAGCACCGGCCGGAGGACGCGAAGATGCGCATGGAAGCCCACATCATCAACGCGCACAACAGGCGCTTTGACACCGACTGAACAAAACGAATCCCTTCGGCATGCAGCCGGAGGGATTTTCAAATGCAAGGAGGGCGCACATGGCAAACAAATTCAGCTGCAAGGGCGAGATCTACCCCTCAGGCGGCCCGGGACTGTTTCTGCTCGGCCATGCGGAAACGCTTTGCGGGCAGCTCGCTTCGGAGTATGAAGGCAAGGTACAGCTCGTTTATCTCGACCCGCCGTTCGGAACCGGCGATACGTTCTCTGTAAAGCTCTCCTCTGGCAAGACGCATTTTTCCATCCCCGCCTACGCGGACACGCTTGCGCGTGAGGACTACTTCGCCATGATGCGCGCCGTGCTCACGGCATGCCACCGGATGCTCGCGGCGGATGGCTCGCTTTACCTGCACATCGATTACCGCATGAGTCCATATCTCCGCCTGCTGCTGGATGAAATTTTTGGCGCGGTAAATTTCATGAACGAGATCGTCTGGGTCTACAAATCTGGAGGCCGCAGCACGCGGCATTATTCGCGCAAGCACGATACGATCCTGTTCTACCGAAAATCCCGGGCCGTATATTTCAACATCGGCGCGGTCGGCGTCCCGCGTGGGCCGGAAAAGCGCAACAACATGAAACGCAGCGTGGACGAGCTCGGCCGCGTCTATTTCTCCATCCGTTCAGGCGGAAAGACCTATACCTATTATGAAGATACCCCGATTTTTCCAAGCGATGTTTGGGATGATGTGGAGCACCTGCACCAGCGCGACCCAGAGCGCACCGGCTTCAGTACACAAAAGCCGGAAGCGCTGCTGCGGCGCATCGTCCTAGCCTCCTCCCGCCCTGGAGATCTCGTGTGCGATCTCTTTTCCGGCAGCGGCACGACGGCCTCCGTGGCCGCGAAGTTTGGGCGACGTTTCTTAACCGTGGACGCCTCCCCCGTTGCGATGCAGCTTCTACGCGCCCGCCAGCTCGTCGGCCAAAGCGAGCCTACGTTCTTCGACGGCGGGCATGCGATGCGTATCCTCTATGATGCTCCACCTCTCGGCGATTTTGAGCCGGAGCTCCAGTTCGACCGCGAGGCCGATTCCATGCACATCCTTTACGGTGGCAGTGGGGAAATCAATCTTGCTTACCTTGCGGCGGGAGAATTGGACCCGGATGGGTTCTTTCGTCCGCATACCTACACGCTTGCGCCCACGCCGGGCACGGTTCTCACGCTTCCGCACCTCCCACAGACCTGCGTACAGGCCTGCAATTATGCCGGGCAAATGGTGTTTCGCATCTTCTGAACCGCCGGGGACTCTCCAAACGATTGACAAAACGAAATGATGCAAATTCTTTTAAGTAAATTTATGAAGGTTGCCAAAAAGTTGCCGGACGTGGTTTAATAAGTTGGTTTATCAAGTCTAAAAAGTGCCCAAATACAAGGAAAAATGGCGTATCAGGCGTCCTTTTTGGAAACCGGCAGCTACCTATCTTTCCCGCTAACGCGACCACAGTTCGCGAAGGTCGCGCCGCGTCGCCGCAGGAGCGGCATCCTAGCGCTCCCTTGCTCACTGGGCTTCCGCCTCGCTGTATCCCGCACTGCGGGCGCTCGGCTCCGCCCCATCGCCAGCCGTTGGCTGCTGCTCCAAGGCCCGGAGAAGATACTTTGTTCCCCCATTCCAAAAGGAAACACCCTGCACAGCAGGGTGTTTCCTTTTGGAATCCGGCAGCTACCTATCTTTCCGGGCCGTCGCCAGCCAAGTATTGTCGGCGTATAAGGGCTTAACTTCTGTGTTCGGGATGGGAACAGGTGGAACCCCTTAGCTTAACCACCGGAATGGCAAAGCATATTAGTTTTCTAACATACCTTGAAAACTGCATTGCGTTTCCTGCGTTTCTTTCCTCGCTTTGATCAAGCCCTCGACCGATTAGTACCAGTCAGCTTCATACATTGCTGCACTTCCACCTCTGGCCTATCAACCATGTGGTCTTCATGGGGTCTTACTCCTTTCGGATGGGAGATCTTATCTTGAGGTTGGCTTCACGCTTAGATGCCTTCAGCGTTTATCCAATCCGCACTTGGCTACCCAGCTGTGCCGCTGGCGCGACAACTGATTCACCCTTGGTGCGTCCATCCCGGTCCTCTCGTACTAAGGACAGCTCCTCTCAAATCTCCTGCGCCCACGATGGATAGGGACCGAACTGTCTCACGACGTTCTGAACCCAGCTCGCG
>OJPD01000061.1_pt1 | contig 87434 bp, 93 predicted proteins | sample 1598371 | NCBI WGS metagenome assembly OJPD01 (sample SAMN03922478, study PRJEB24848) | human gut metagenome | isolation source: stool sample | host: Homo sapiens | place: Germany | collected 2010-11
GAAAGTCAAGGGCTGCGGCCCTTGACAATCCTGGAGAGACTTTTTCGACAAGCTGGCGCCGCGAAGCAGAGTACGCATGCCAATATATTCACAGAAATTTTTCTTTTTCAGCTCTTGGCATTGAAATACCTTCCGAAATGAGTTAAACTATATCTGTAATTATAGTTTCTTTCCAAAACAGGGCGGCAAAAACAGGGATTTACGGCGTTTTTATCCATGAATGAACAGACCCTAATGGCTTTGTTTTGGGCGGAACAACATCAAGGAAAGGAAGGTTTCTTCAATGTTGGAAAAGCTCTTTAAACTGAAAGAACACAACACCACCGTGAAGACGGAGATCGTGGCGGGCATTACCACATTCTTTGCCATGGCCTACATCATCTTCGTCAATCCGAACTTCCTGAGCCAGGCTGGCATGGATTTCAACGCCGTCATGATGGCAACCTGCCTTGCGGCCGCGCTTGGCACGCTCCTTACCGCGTTCATGGCGAACGTACCCTTTGCACAGGCGCCGGGCATGGGCCTCAACGCATTCTTCACCTATACGGTCTGCATGAGCATGGGCTACACTTGGCAGAATGCGCTTGCCATCGTCATGCTCTCCGGCCTGATCTTCTTTGTGGTTTCGGTTTCTCCGCTCCGCTCCAAGATCATCTCGGCCATCCCTGCTTCCATCAAGAGCGCGATCAGCGCCGGTATCGGCCTGTTCATCGCCCTGATTGGCCTGCTCAACGCCGGCGTCATCACCGCCAACGGCAACCTTCTTGATATGGGTGGCATCACAGGCGGCACAGCGCTCGTGGCGCTCATCGGCCTCATCATCACCGCAGTGCTGATGGCCTACAAGGTCAAGGGCGCGATCTTCATCGGCATCATCGTGACCACCATCATCGGCATCCCCTTTGGCGTAACCACGTTCCCTGAACAAATCACCTTCCACGGCTTCTCCACAATTGCCCCGACGTTCGGCAAGGTGTTCACAGAGGGCTTCGACGGCATCATGACGCACGGATTCCTTGCGCTTGCGACGGCGATCATCACCTTTGCTATCTGCGACTGCTTCGACACCGTCGGCACGCTAATCGGCACTGCGAAGGCCGCTAACATGCTTGATAAGGACGGCAACCTGCCCAAGGGCGATAAGGCGCTTATTGCGGACTCCATTGCGACCGTTTGCGGCGCAATCCTTGGCACCTCTACCGTCACCACCTTTGTGGAAAGCTCCACCGGCATCAGCGAAGGCGGCCGCACTGGCCTTACGAGCGTTGTTGTCGGCATTCTGTTCATCCTGGCGGCGTTCTTCTTCGGCCCGATCGCGCTGATCGTTCCAAGCGCTGCGACCGCGCCCGCACTCATCATCGTCGGCGTGTTGATGCTTGGCAACGCTGCGGACATCAACTGGAAGGACATTGAGATCGCCATCCCGTGCTTCCTGACGATCGCCATGATGCCGTTTGCCTATTCCATCTCCGATGGTATCGGCTTTGGCTTCATCTCCTACACCCTTATCAAGGTCGCGCGCGGCAAGTTCAAGGAGGTTCCGATTTTCCTCTATGTGATTTCCGTGCTGTTCATCCTCCAGTACATTCTGGGCAACCTCTAATCCTGCGCTTAACGGACATTCCTGTTGGGCGGCGAACTTTCGCCGCCCAATTTTTACGCTGCCAAGAAAAGTTTAATTGCCTTTTTCTTTGCGATCCGGTAGCTTATTATATATCCTTGCACCACATATTTTACTGCCGGCGGCGGAAGCCGGAAGGGGGGAGGTTTTCATGAAAAAGTCCGGGCTGCTGCGCCCGCTTTTGACGGCTGCGCTGCTCCTGCTGGCCGCGTTCCTGATCTGCTTTGGCCTTGCAAACGGCGAGTTCATGAAGGTGCTCTCCAAGGCCGCCTCCATTTGCCTGGAATGCATCGGGCTCGGGTGAAACGATGAAGAAAAAACGCAAATTCCGTCCCCTCGTTCAGCTTTTGAGCGCGCTGGCGCTCAACCTCAACCTGCCGGGGTTCGCCTCCGGAAGCATCTATACTGGCCCGTTGAAAGGGGTATGTGTGCCGGTGCTCAACTGCTACTCCTGCCCGGGCGCGCTCGGCGCATGCCCGGTCGGCGCGCTGCAATCCTCGTTTGCGGCCATTGGCGGGAAACTTGCCTACTATGTGCTGGGCATGCTCTTGCTCTTTGCGCTTACGCTTGGCCGCTTCTTCTGCGGCTGGCTTTGCCCGTTCGGCGCGGCGCAGGGGCTGCTGCATAAGGTTCCCGTGAAGAAGCTCACGATTCCCAGCCGTGTTGACGCACCGCTGCGGTATCTGAAATACGCGGCGCTTTTCGTGCTTGTGATCGGCCTGCCGCTGCTCGCCCGCAATGGCGTAAACATGAGCACACCCTATTTCTGCAAATGGCTCTGCCCGGTGGGGACCCTGGAAGGCGGCGTGCCGCTTGCGCTCACGAACGCTTCCGTGCGCGGGGCGCTGGGCGGCCAATTCGTTTGGAAGCTGTCGCTTGCTGTGGCGATCCTCGCGCTGTGCTTGTTCGTATACCGCCCGTTCTGCAAATATCTCTGCCCACTTGGCGCGTTTTACGGCTTGTTTGCAAAGCTGAGCCTGTACCGCTATGCGGTCGACGCAAGCGCCTGCACGCATTGCGGCGCCTGCGCGCGGGTCTGCAAAATGGGCGTTGACCCCGTGCGTGAGCCGAACAGCAGCGAATGCATCCGCTGCGGGGAATGTAAGCAGGGATGCCCGACAGGTGCGCTGGATATTCACATGTGCGTTGGAAGCAAAAAGAGCGAAGTATTGAAGGGAGATATGAAATGAAAAGACGGTTTTGGCTGATTATGGCATTAACCCTGCTCTCCGTGACGCTTTGCGGGTGCATCGGCGTAGAATTCGACGGCTGGCCTGCAGAAAACGGTGAGGAAGGTGGCTTCGGCGTTCATTTGCCGGGGGTGAGCGTTGACTTTAACGCGCATCCTGCTGATGATGAGGCCGGGGGAACCCCAACTGCACCGCTGCCGCAAGAAGATACGCCGCAAACAGACTCTGTGGATGCGGCGGAACCCCCGCAGGAGACGCAAGTCCCGGCGGCCATATTCGATTTCGATACGGTGGATCTCGATGGGAATGCGGTCAACACGCGTGAGTTTGCGTCGGGACGTGATTTGACGCTCGTGAACTTCTGGGCGACCTGGTGCGGCCCCTGCGTAAACGAAATGCCGGAGCTGCAAAGCCTGCACGAGCGCTTTTCCGCAGATGCGGAGGGCGCGGACGTGGCGCTGCTCGGCGTGTGGCTCGATACGGAAAGCCGAAGCGATATGGAATCCGTGCTGGAATATACGGGCGCGGCATACCCGATGGTGGAATTCCGCAGCGAAATGCAGACGGTGGTTGCGCTGCAATACATCCCTGCGACGATCTTCCTTGATGCGGAAGGGAACCTCGTAGGCGAACCGGTCGTCGGCGCGCAGGATGCGGAAGGCTGGCTTAAGGAGATCGAGACGCGGCTTGCGGCGCTCGGGCTTGCATAACAGGGGGAAATATAAAAGGCAGGATCTGCGTCCTGCCTTTTATTCGTTTGTGCTTTCCAAGCTGGCTTGCTGTGCCTGAATGAGCGCTTCCTTCTGCACGTGCGTCAAGCGCTTGAGCGCGCATTCGCGGCGCATCGCGTCCCGCTTGTCCGCAAAGGGCTCCAAATAGACGAGCGTCACTGGGCGGTGGGAACGGGTGTATTTCGCGCCGCGCCCAGCGTTATGCGTGCGTACGCGGGCGGCTGGATCGGCCGCATAGCCGGAATAGAGCGTGCCGTCCACGCAGCGCACGATGTAGGCGTAATACATGGCTCAATAGCCCAATTCTTCGTCGATGAGCACGAGGTGCAGCTCGGAAAGCAGGTTCGGCGGATATTCGATGACGCTCGTGACTTTGCACATGCGGCGCGGAGCATTGCAGTCCGTGCATTCACCCGTCACGGCGCAGGGCGTATTTGTGCCGAGGCGGCGGCCGTTTGCCGGGCAGGCTACGCGCTTGATGCGGGCGATGGCTTCATCCAACCCGCCCTCTACGAGCTTATTTTTGCCGATAAACAGGATCACCTTTTTAGGTCCTGCGAACATGCCGGCGACGCGGTTGCCCGTGCCGTCGATGTTCACGAGACGGCCATCCCGCGTGATCGCGTTCGTGGAGCAGACGAACCAGTCAGCATGGGCAGCGCTTTCCTGGGCCCTGCCAGGCTCCTCGGATTTCCAATGCCAATAGACAGCATTGCCGTTTTCCTGCAGCGCTTCATACAGCCCGAGTTCCTTTACCGTGACCGAGCCGCCGAAGCCGGCTGAGCCGCTGCCGATGAGGGAAAGGCCGACCTTTTTCGCCTCCGCCGCGTTTGACGCGCTATGCACGAGGAACCGGCGTTTTTCTAGCGCCTTCACAAATTCGTCATATCGTTCGCAGAACATGATAAAACACACCTCCAGACCAGATTAACAAAAGTATAGCACATCTGCGGCGGCGCTTGCAATTTGCAGGCGTTTCAAGTATGATTTTACATGGAATTCCATGCGGATAATTCTGTGAATTTGAAATAGGCGAAACGCGGAGGGACACGATGGCATACAGCCAGGATTTAATTCGGAATTTTTGCATCATCGCGCACATCGACCACGGAAAATCCACCCTGGCCGACCGCATGATGGAGCTGACGGATACCGTCGCGCTGCGCGATATGGAGGCGCAGATGCTCGACACGATGGACATTGAGCGCGAGCGCGGCATCACGATCAAGGCGACGGCCGTGCGTATGTATTACACGCACACAGACGGCAAACAATATATGTTCAACCTGATAGACACGCCGGGCCACGTGGATTTCACCTACGAGGTATCCCGCGCGCTTGCCGCGTGCGAGGGCGCAGTGCTCGTCGTGGATGCGACGCAGGGCATCGAGGCGCAGACGCTTGCCAACGTGTATCTTGCGCTTGACAATGGGCTCGAGATCGTCCCGGTCATCAACAAGATTGATCTGCCAAGCGCGGACCCGGAGCATGCCATCCGCGAGATCGAGGATGTGATTGGCCTGCCGGCGGCGGACGCGCCGCGCATTTCCGCAAAGCTCGGCACGAACGTGAACGAAGTGCTCGCGCAGATCGTGGAGCTTGTGCCGCCGCCTGCGGGCGGGGCGGAGGAACCGCTGCGCGCCCTGATATTTGACAGCATTTACGACAACTACAAGGGCGCTTTGAGCTATGTCCGCGTCAAGGAAGGAACGGTGCGCGCGGGCATGCGTATCCGCTCCATGGCCACCGGCAACGAGTTCGATGTGACTGAGGTTGGCGTATTTACTCCCTCGCTCAAGCCGACGGACGAGCTTGCGGCGGGCGAGGTCGGCTACATCGCGGCTTCCATCAAGAGCGTATCCGAAACCAAGGTGGGCGACACCATTACCGACGTGGAAAACCCGGCCAAGGAGCCGCTGCCAGGCTACAAGCAGGCGAATCCGATGGTGTTCTGCGGTATCTACCCGGCGGATGGCGCGGATTACGAATCCCTGCGCGACGCACTCGACAAGCTCGTCTTGAACGACGCATCGCTTTCCTACGAGCCGGAAACCTCCATGGCGCTTGGCTTTGGCTTCCGCTGCGGCTTCCTCGGCCTTTTGCATATGGAGATCATTCAGGAACGCTTGGAGCGCGAGTTTGACCTCGATCTTGTGACGACTGCGCCGAGCGTTATCTACAAGGTGAAAAAGAACGACGGCACGGAGCTTACGGTCGACAACCCCAGCAACCTGCCGGACCCATCCGAGATCCAATACATGGAAGAGCCGATGGTCGAAGCGCACATCATGACGCCTTCGGATTACGTAGGCGCAATTATGGAGCTTTGCCAGGAGAAGCGCGGCGTGTTTAAGGACATGAAATACATCGAGGAAAACCGCGTGAACATCCTTTACGAGCTCCCGCTCAACGAGATCATTTACGACTTTTTCGACCAGCTCAAGTCCCGCAGCCGGGGCTATGCGTCCTTTGATTACGAGCTCAAGGAATATGTGCAGTCCGACCTGGTCAAGCTCGACTTCCTGCTCAACGGGGATATGTGCGACGCGCTTTCCACCATCGTCCACCGGGATAAGGCCTACGCGAAGGGCCGCGCAGTGGCGGAAAAATTACAGGAGGTTATCCCGCGCCAGCAGTTCGAGATCCCCATCCAGGCGGCTATCGGCGGCAAGATCATCGCCCGCGAGACCGTCCGTGCCGTGCGCAAGGACGTGCTCGCCAAGTGCTACGGCGGCGACATCACCCGCAAGAAAAAGCTGCTCGAAAAGCAGAAGGAAGGCAAGAAACGCATGCGTCAGATTGGAACCGTCTCGCTCCCGAGCGAGGCCTTCATGAGCGTGCTGCGCATCAACTGAGGCAAGCTATGGCCGGATTGTATATTCACATCCCCTTTTGCAAGGCGAAGTGCCGCTATTGCGATTTCGTTTCCTTTGCGGACTGCGAAAACATGGGGGAATATTGCGCCGCGCTTTTGAAGGAGATGCGGCTTTGCGCCGAGGCGCTCCCAAAGCAGGCTTATGACACGGTGTTCTTTGGCGGCGGCACGCCGTCCATCCTGCCGGAGGGCGCGGTACCGCTGCTGCTCGACGCTTTGCGCGCTTCGTTTAAAATTGCGCCCGGCGCGGAGATTACCATCGAGGCCAACCCGGGCACACTGAGCGCGGCAAAGCTGCGCGAATACCGCGAAGCCGGAATCAACCGCCTTTCGCTGGGCCTGCAAAGCACGAATGACATGCTGCTGGAAACCATTGGGCGCATACATCGCTATACGGATTTCGTGCAAAACTATGAAAGTGCAAGGGCGGCGGGCTTTACCAACATCAGTGCGGACCTGATGTACGGCCTGCCGGGACAGACGGTGAAGGATCATCTCGACGCAATCGAGGCGCTTTACAGGCTTGGGCTCGAGCACATCTCGGCTTATTCGCTGATCGTGGAGGAAGGCACGCCGCTGTATACGGACGTTACCGGCGGCGTGGAGAGCCTGCCGGCGGAGGACGACGTTTACCTTATGCACCGCAGGGGCATGGAATTTCTTGAGACGCTTGGCTATGCGCGCTACGAGATCTCCAACTACGCGAAGCCGGGATATGCTTCCCGCCATAACCTCAATTATTGGGAGAACGGGACATATCTTGGCCTCGGACTCAATTCCCATTCTGCGATGCATGTGGATGGAAAATGGCTGCGCTTTGCGAACACTGCCCGGCTTCCAGATTATATCCAGAGCTGCAGAGCGGGCGTGCGGCCGCTCGCGGAGCAGCCGGAGGAGATCCCGCAGGCGGAGGAGATGTTCGAGACGGTGATGCTCGGCCTGCGGAAAACGGAGGGCGTTTCGGAAGAAGCGTTCCGCGCGCGCTTCGGCAAGAGGTTGGAGGAGGCTTACGGCGCGGCGCTCACGCAGCTGGAAACGCGCGGCTGGCTGGTGCGGGAAAATGGCTTTTGCCGCCTGACGGATGAGGGGCTGGATTTCCAGAACGAAGCGCTTTTGGCCTTCCTGCCGGATTGATGGGATGCTCTGCGGCGGCGCGAAATTATCATTTTAATGTTACCGTTTTGTCACAAAGGGAAGCTCTGCACGGGTTGACAAAGGCTTGCTGCAGAGCTATATTTTTACTGTAAGGTTTAGCACTCAGCGCAAACGAGTGCTAATAAGCGGTACGAACCGCACAGCCGGGGAAAGGAGGAGGCCTGCAATGGAGCTTGACGCAAGGAAAATGCGGATCCTTCAGGCGATCATTGACGATTACATCATGACCGCCACGCCGGTCGGCTCCCGCACCATCGCAAAGCGGGCGGACATCGGCTTTTCCCCTGCGACGATCCGCAATGAAATGGCCGATCTGGAGGAGATGGGGTATCTCGACCAGCCGCATACCTCTGCCGGCCGCGTGCCTTCCGACAAGGCGTACCGGCTTTATGTGAACAGCATCATGCAGCGCGCAAAGCTGAGCGAGGCGGAGGTTCGCTACATCCGGGATCACTATTCCCGTAGGTTGGACGAAGTGGACGAGGTTGTAAAGCAGACGGCATGGGTGCTTTCCAGCATGACCAAGTACACCTCCATGGTACTTGCGCCCCAGCTGCACGCGATCAAGCTCAAGTACATTCATCTTGTGCCGGTCGCGGAGGATAAGGCGCTCGTCATCATCGTGACGGACGCCGGGATGACGCGGGATTCCATCATCCGCATCCCGCCGGGCATGGCGCCGGATGCGCTGGAGCGCCTTGGAAGAACGCTCACGGCACGCTTTGCGAATTGCCGGCTTGATGAGATCACGCTCGCGCAGTTCAACGAGCTTTCCGGCGAGGTGGCGCAGCAGCGGGCATTCTTCGATGAAATGCTGCGCAGCGTCCGCAGGAGCATGGCAAAGGGCGGGCGCAGCGTGGAGCTTTCCGGCGCGACGAATATCCTCAATTACCCGGAATACAGCGATATGGACCGGGCGCGCGCACTCCTGACAGCGATCGAGGAAAAGGACTTGCTTTACCGTGTGCTGACGGAGGCGACTAACGTGGAATTCTCCGTACGCATCGGCAGCGAGAACGAGGATGAAAGCATTCAGGACTGCAGCGTCGTCACGGCAACGTACAAAATCGGCTCGAACCCGATCGGCTCCTTCGGCGTAATCGGCCCGACGCGCATGGACTATGCACGCGTGCTGGCCATGCTCGGATTGATCGGCAGGAGCCTGAGCGATGTGCTCACGAATATGTTTGAAGAGGAGCGGAAGTAACTTGGCAAAGAAAAAGGATCAGGCCCAGCAGGAACAGGCGCAGCAGACGCCGGAGACGAACGGAGCGGCCGCGGAGGCGGAGCAGGTTCCCGAAATACCGGAAAATGTGACGCTTACCCGGGAGGAGTTCGTCGAGGTGAAGAACCGAATCGACGCGCTGCAAAAGGAAAAGGATGAATGCGTTGCCATGGCGCAGCGCTTGCAGGCGGATTTCGACAACTACCGCAAGCGTAACGCGGCGATCCGGGCGGACAGCCTGGAAGAGGGCACGCGCGAGCTGATCCGCTCGCTCCTGCCGGTGCTCGACAATTTTGACCGGGCGCTCGAAAACTGCGAAAACGTGGATCCGGGCTGGGTGGACGGCATCAAGCTCGTGCACAAGCAGCTCACCGGCATCCTGCAAAAAAACGGCCTGGAAGAAATTCCGGCGGAAGGGGCGTTCAACGCCGATTTGCACGAGGCTGTCATGCAGGAGGAAGCGGAGGGCAGGGAGAGCGGCGCGATCCTCGCCGTTTTCCAAAAAGGATATAAAGTGAAAGATCGCATCGTTCGCCATAGCATGGTGAAGGTTGCGAAATAATAAAAAAAGAAACCGCAATTTTAACAGATTTGGAGGAAATAGACTATGGCAAAGATTATCGGTATTGACTTGGGTACGACCAATTCCTGTGTGGCAGTGCTGGAGGGCGGCGAGCCTGTCGTCATCCCCAACGCGGAGGGTGCGCGCACGACCCCTTCCGTCGTCGCGTTCAAGGACAACGAGCGCATCGTCGGCAACGCTGCGAAGCGCCAGGCCATCACCAACCCGGACAGGACCATCAGCTCCATCAAGCGCGAGATGGGTTCTGCCTATAAGAAAAACATCGATGGCAAGGATTACACCCCGCAGGAGATCTCTGCGATGATCCTGCAAAAGCTCAAGCAGGACGCGGAAGCCTATCTGGGCGAAAAGGTTTCCCAGGCTGTCATCACCGTGCCGGCATATTTCAGCGACAGCCAGCGCCAGGCAACGAAGGATGCGGGCCGCATTGCAGGCCTTGAGGTGCTGCGCATCATCAACGAGCCTACTGCGGCGGCGCTTGCCTATGGCATGGATAAGGAAAATAACCAGAAGATCCTCGTTTACGACCTCGGCGGCGGCACGTTCGACGTTTCCATCCTCGAAATCGGCGACGGCGTATTTGAAGTGCTTGCGACCCACGGCAACAACCGCCTGGGCGGCGATGACTTTGACCAGCGCCTGATGGATTACATCATCAAGCAGTTTAAGAGCGAAAGCGGCATTGACCTTTCTTCCGACCGTATGGCGCTCCAGCGCCTGAAGGAAGCCGCCGAAAAGGCAAAGATCGAGCTTTCCAGCATGGCGCAGACTAACGTGAACCTGCCGTTTATTACGGCGGACGCGACCGGCCCGAAGCACCTTGACATGACCATCACCCGTGCGAAGTTTAACGAGCTCACGCACGACCTGGTGGATAAGACCAAGGATTGTATGCACATCGCTATGAAGGACGCCGGACTCACCAACGCGCAGATCGACAAGGTCATCCTCGTTGGCGGTTCGACCCGTATCCCCGCCGTGCAGGAGATGGTCAAGACCGTCACCGGCAAAGAGCCGTTCAAGGGCATCAACCCGGATGAGTGCGTCGCCATCGGCGCGGCCATCCAAGGAGGCGTACTCGGCGGCGAGGTGAAGGACATCCTACTCCTTGACGTCACCCCGCTTTCCCTCGGCATTGAGACTGTGGGCGGCGTGTTCACCCGCCTGATCGACCGCAACACGACGATCCCGACCAAGAAGAGCCAAATCTTCTCCACGGCGGCGGACGGCCAGACCAGCGTTGAGGTGCATGTGCTCCAGGGCGAGCGCGAGATGGCGCAGTACAACAAGACCCTCGGCCGCTTCCAGTTGGCGGGCATTGCACCCGCGCCGCGCGGCGTGCCGCAGATCGAGGTCAGCTTCGACATTGACGCGAACGGCATCGTGCATGTTTCTGCGAAGGACCTTGGCACCGGAAACGAGCAGAAGGTGACCATCACCGCATCCACAAACCTGAGCGAGGACGAGATCAAGAAGGCTGTGCGTGAGGCGGAGCAGTTCGCCAACGAGGACAAAGCGCGCAAGGAAGAAGTCGAGATCCGCAACCATGCGGACAGCATGGTATATTCCACCGAAAAGACGCTCAAGGAGCTCGGCGATAAGCTCTCCGCAGACGATAAGGCAAAGGTGGAAGCAGAGGTCAAGGCCGTGCAGGAGGCATTGAAGGGCACCGATACCGCGGCGATCAAGGCGGCGAGCGAGAAGCTGACTGAGGTTTCCTACGAGGTGTTTGGCAAGATCTACCAGCAGGCGCAGCAGGAAGCCGCGGCAAACGGCGGCGCAGGCTTTGACCCGAATGCGACGAACAACGGCGCGCAGGCGGACGACACCGTTGTGGACGCGGAGTACGAGGTCGTAGACGACGATAAAAAATAAACGAGAAGGCTTTTAATGCCTAAAACCGAATAAGAAAGATCCCGTTCAAGAGCCGGGGCAGCGATGCCTTGGCTCTTGCGGGGTAGTCGCAGCAATGTGGCATGAACATCTGGGTCACGTTGCGGGACGAAGAAAGGAGCGTTGGGGAATTGGCAAAGGCAGATTATTACGAGGTGCTTGGCGTAAACAAGGACGCCTCCGACAGCGAGATCAAAAGCGCCTTTCGCAAAGCGGCAAAGCAGTATCACCCGGACCTGCACCCGGGCGACAAAGCGGCCGAAGCCAAATTCAAGGAAATCAACGAGGCGTACGAGGTGCTTTCCGACAGCACAAAGCGCGCCCAGTATGACCAGTTCGGCCATGCTGCGTTCGACCCTACGGCCGGCGGCGGCGCGGGCGGAGCTTACAGCGGCGCCGGCTTCGGCGATTTTTCGGATATTTTTAGCTCCGTGTTTGGCGGCTTCGGCGGATTTGGGGGAACCTCGGCTCACCGCAACGGCCCCATTGCGGGCAATGATTTAAAATATAACCTCACCATTACGTTTGAGGAGGCGGCGTTTGGCGCGCGCAAGGAGATCCTGATCCCGCGAGAGGAGACCTGCAAAACCTGCGGCGGCACGGGTGCGAAGCCGGGCACGCAGCCGGTGAAGTGCACAACCTGCGGCGGCAGCGGCCAGGTCCGCGTGCAGCAGAACACGCCGTTTGGCTCGTTCGCAACCGTGCGTACGTGCGACACCTGCGGCGGCACGGGCAAGATCATCAAGGAGCCTTGCACAGACTGCCGCGGCAGAGGGCGCGTCAACAAATCCAACCGCATTGTGGTGAACATCCCGGCTGGCATTGACAACGGGCAGACGCTTACCCTGCGCGGCGAGGGCGAGGCGGGTTTCCGCGGCGGCCCGAACGGGGATCTTTATGTTGTCATTAGCGTACGGCCGCACAAGCTGTTCACGCGCAAGGGATATGACCTTTACCTTGAAATGAACATCCCGGTCACGGTTGCAGCGCTTGGCGGCGAGATTCAGGTGCCGACGCTTACTGGTACGGTGAAATATACCGTGCCGGAGGGAACGCAGCCCGGCACGACCTTCCGCCTGCGCGAGCAGGGCGTAACGCGCCTCAACGCTTCCGGCAAGGGGGATATGCTCGTGCGCGCAAACGTCCAGATCCCGAAAAAGCTCAACGAGGAGCAGAAGGAACTGATGCGCAAGCTGGCGGAATCCCTGGGTGATAAGGTGGCGGATTCGAAGCCGGTCAAGCACAGCATATTTGAAAAACGAAGGGAAAAGAAGGGATAACAATCTGCGGCAAGGCTGGAAAGAAGCGGCGGCTTCCCATGCGGGAAGCCGCCGCTTTGTGCGTCAGGCCAGCGTGAATTCCAGTAGAGCAGGCGCCTGAATGAAGGAAAACAGCTCCGCATCCAGATGCCTGGTTCCCTTGGGAACAGGCGTTTGAATCAAAGCGGCTTTGAGCGGGAGGCCGTTCCTGCCGGTTTTCTTTTCAGGTTTTACCAGGATCATGAATGCATCTGAGGCAGGGATGGGCTGCGCATCCAAATGCTCTCTCAGGTAAAACTCCAGCGAGATCCCATCCTCACTTTCATATTTGACGACGGGGTAGCAGGTTCCCTTTGGGCAATTACGCGCGAGGATCTCCTCATAATCCATCCGTTTCTTCCGCAGTTCCTCTGGAGTAAAATTCGCAGTAAGGCGCGGATCCTGGAAAATCCGTGCACTTTCCGCCCACATGTCCATAAGATAAACACGGTTGATGCAGTACCAGTGTTCCTGAGAGGAGCCTTCTTCCCGGAACACCCGCTTTGCACCATACCGTGCGCCGACGGAAAGCGGCGTGGCTTTTTCTACAAAACGTGTGACAGGCGTTGGCCGCGCGGCGATGCGCAGCGGAAGATCGGCGGGGAGCTGTGCAAGCGTATCGTAGCTGCCGGAGAGCTCCAGCTTGGTGAGAAACATGGCCTCATAAGGGACCTCCTGCAGCGCACCGGGCTGCCAGCCGCCGCGCAAAAAAGCGGAAATAATGGTCAGATTATCCCAGCCCTGAGTGCAAAGCACGCTAGTTTCCCCTGTATTTACGTCGAAGGGCGTATCGCCGAGGAAAACCTTATGCACGCCATCCAACGCATTCGGAAAGCTCGGCGCACGTTCCTCGCGCAGAGCGGCGCGGTTGGTGGCGGCAGGGCGGCGGGGATCGAGCCCATTGAGCTGGGCAATCTCATCTTCTTCCCGCCGCTGCGCATATGCCTCACTGTATTGAAGAAACACAAGATCCACTGTGTTCCGCCGGCGCAAAAGGCCAAGCGCATGGCAGACTGTTCCCGAATGGCTGAAGCTTCCGCCGGTTACGCGGACTTCGTTGATGCCCAAGAGCAGGCTTTGCAGGTATTGCAGCGTCATAGCCCAGCTCCTGACGACTCCGGGGTTGTGCCAAGGCGGAACAGGCAATCGCCGGCATGCGCAGCAGCTCCCTGCGCTGGATGAAAGCCCGGAGAAAAACGGGACGGATTAAGGGCGGCAAGCCGCTGAAAACCCTGTTGCGCGCTATCGCGCTGGCCGCTTAACATGAGAAATCCTCCTAAACGTGGATTTGGAAATTGGAAAACGGGAATATACCCGCGCCCTGCTTCAGCTTGCCGCCTGCGTGCAGTTGCGCAAAGCCGCGGCAAATCTCGGAAACGAGGCTGGTTGGAACGTCCAGGCGGAAGTGGCCAGGCAGCACCCGCCAGAGCGGGAGCGACGCAACTTTTTCCACAGAGCGGAAAAAGGCGAGCGGATCCGTTGTGGGGTAAAATGCGTCCAGGCACCCGGCGTAGATCAGGTCTTCGGAAAAGAGATAGCCGCGCTCCGGCTCGTAAAAACAAACGTGGCCGGGCGAGTGGCCGGGCGTATGGAGCACGTGCAGGCGGCGGTTGCCAAGATCGAGCAGCTCGCCGTCATGCAGAAACCTCGTCGCTCCGCCCTGATAAACCGCGTATGTGTCTGGGTCAAAGTCCGACGGAAACACGCAGGGGACGCGCAGCAGGTTCTGACGGACCACAGCAGGCGGGAGCGGGAACGCGCCGGAGAGCCACGGTGCTTCTTGCTCAAACACTGCAATATCGGAAAAGTGGGCGTGTCCGCCAAAGTGATCCCAGTGCACATGCGTGGTGGCAGCCAGCACCGGAAGCGGGGACAAGGCACGGACCACCGCGCCGATGTTAGCCACGCCAAGCCCCGTGTCGATCAAAAGCGCACTGCGTCTCCCTGAGAGTAGATAGGCATGCGTTTGTTCCCAATGACCATATTCGCTGATGGCAAATGTGTCCGCATCAATCTGCTCCACCGTAAACCAGTCGCCCATACAGGTTCTCCCTTTCGCGTTTTTCTAAATTATTATACCGCATTGCGTATTGCACCGCAAACGAAGCCCGTATAGCGCACATGCGGGCTGAAAGCACATTGTGGAATGCAATGCAGCCCAGAACAGGGAAACGAGTTGGGCTATGAAAAGAAAAATTAAACTGCGTTCTACCAGTCAGGTTTCAGACGCTGCATGGAGCGCGGTGCGCTTTTCCATGATAGCGCATGTGGCTATAGAACGTAAGAAAATGCAGTAAAACAAGAAAAGTTACTTTAATAGCATGAATTTTAGCAAGACTGCGTGCGGCATGTTTTTTGTTGCGCGCGCGCCCAAAATGTTCTATATTAATAAGCGATACTGCAAAGAACGAGGCTTCATACATGAAATGGATCGAAATGACGGTATTTACCACGGAGCAGGGGCTTGATGCGGTTGCGGCCCGCTTCGATATGCTCGGCATCCAGCAGGTGGTGATCGAGCAGGGCAAGGAGAGCATAGAGGCTTTCCTAAAGGAAACGGCAAAATACTGGGATTACGCGGATACGGACGAGCTCGCCGCCGGGGAGGAGCCTTGCGTGAAGGCTTACCTTGCGGACGCGGGGGAGAACATGGAACTTGTCCACCTAGCGGAGGCGTCGTTCGAAGAGCTGCGCGGGATGGACGTTGGCATCGACCTGGGCAGCCTCCGGTTTGTCGTCCGCACGGCCGATGAGGAGGATTGGGCGAACAACTGGAAGGTGTATTATAAGCCCATCAAGATCGGAGAACGGCTGCTCGTGCGCCCCTCGTGGGAATCGCTCTCGGACGCGGAAGGCCGCACCGTACTTTCGCTTGACCCGGGCATGGCGTTTGGAACTGGCTCGCACCACACTACGCGCATGTGCCTGGAATACCTGGAAAAAACCGTGAAGGAGGGGGACGCGCTGCTCGATCTCGGCTGCGGCAGCGGCATCCTTTCCATCGCGGGCGTGCTGCTCGGCGCAAAGAACGCGCTCGCGGTGGACATTGACCCCATCGCGGAAAAAATCGCTTATGAGAACGCCGCGCTCAACGGCGTTGGCCGCGACCGCTACGAGGTGCGTATTGGGGATGTGCTGACGGACGCCGCCCTGCGTGCGGAGCTTGCCACGCGGAAATATGAGGTTGTCACGGCGAACATCGTGGCTTCGGTCATCGTCGCGCTGCTCCCCATCGTGCCGCCGCTTCTGCGGGAAGGCGGCGTATTCATCACCTCCGGCATCATCCGCGAGCGCCTGGACGAGGTGAAGGCAGCTATCGCCGCAAGCGGCCTGACGATTCTGGACGTAAAGATCAACGAGGAATGGTGCGCCATCCTCGCGCGGAAGGGGTAGGGCATGCACCGCTTTTTTATCGCGCCGGAGGCAGTTGTGGGCGGCGTTGCTTTCATGGAAGGCGAGGACGTGCAGCACATCGCCAAGGTGCTGCGCCTGGGTCCTGGGGACGAAGTCGCGCTTTGCGACGGCCGGAAGACGGAATATACGGCCCGGATCGAATGCGTGGAAAAGGAGCGCGTTACGCTTCGCGTGCTTTCCAGCGCGCAGAGCGTAACGGAGCCGCGCTGTGCGGTGACGCTGTACCAGGGGCTGCCGAAGGCGGGAAAACTTGAGACGATCATCCAAAAATGCGTGGAGCTTGGCGTTTCGCGTGTTGTGCCGTTCGCGGCGGCACGCAGCGTCGTGAAGCTATCGGAGCGGGAATTCGAGAAAAAGCGGCCGCGCTATGTGCGCGTGGCCTATGAGGCGGCAAAACAGTCCAGGCGCGGGATCATCCCGGAGGTGTGCGGACTTGCGCAGCTCCCAGCGGTGGATTTTTCACAATACGGCCTCGTGCTGCTCGCTTATGAGGAGGAACAGGGAACGACGCTCAAGGCGGCGCTGCGTAGCGCCGGCGCGCCGGAGAGTCTGGCGCTTGTCGTTGGCCCGGAAGGCGGCTTTGCGCCGGAGGAGGCGGCTTTGCTGTGTGAGTGTGGCGCTGTCTCCGTCTCGCTTGGGCCGCGCATCCTGCGTACGGAGACGGCGGGGATGGCGGCACTCGCAATGTCGCTTTATGAATTGGAACTGTGAGGGGAACGGGATGAAGGCAGCCTTTTGCACGCTTGGGTGCAAGGTAAACCAATACGATACGGAAGCGATGCGGGAGCTGTTTGAACATGCGGGCTATGAAACCGTGGATTTCAGCGAACCTGCGGACGTTTACGTGGTCAACACCTGTACGGTGACGCAGACGGGGGACAAAAAGTCCCGCCAGATGATTTCCCGTGCGCATGCGCTTGCCCCAGCAGCGAAGATCGTCGTCGCGGGATGCTATTCCCAGCGCGCACCGGAGGAAGTGCTTGCGCTGCCGGGCGTAAGCCTCGTGATCGGCACGAAGGACCGTGCGCGGGTGGTGGAGCTTGTGGAAGGGCTTTCTGGGGACAAGACAGCCGCTGTTTCGGACATCCGCACAGAGCGCGCGTTTGAACCGCTTACCGCCTCCCACGAGGGGCGGACGCGCGCACACCTGAAGATCCAGGAAGGATGCGACCGCTTTTGCACCTATTGCATCATCCCCTACGCCCGCGGCCCGATCCGCAGCCGGCCAGTCGCGGAGGTGCGCGCTGAGCTTCAGAAACTTGCGGCGGCGGGCTACCGGGAAGTCGTGCTCACAGGCATCCACCTCATGTCCTATGGGAAGGATCTTCCCGAAGCACCCACGCTGCTCGACGCAATCGCGCAGGCGGACGGGATCCCGGAGATCCGGCGCATCCGCCTCGGCTCGCTGGAGCCGCAGCTGCTTTCGGATGCGTTCGTGCGCGCGCTTGCGGAAAACCCGAAGGTGTGCCGCCAGTTCCACCTTTCGCTGCAAAGCGGGAGCGCCGGCGTGCTGCGGCGCATGCGGCGGCGCTATACGCCGGAGGAATACGCGGACTGCGTGCGCCGCCTGCGCGCCGCCATGCCGGAATGTGCGATCACGACGGATATTATCGTCGGCTTCCCAGGTGAAACGGAAGCCGAGTTTCAAGAGACGCTCGCCTTTGCACGCTCCGTTTCGCTCGCGCGCATTCACGTGTTCCCCTATTCACGGCGGGAGGGGACGAAGGCCGCGGAGATGCCGGGCCAGCTTTCCCGCGCGGCAAAGGCGGAGCGGGCCGCACGCCTCGGCGCGCTTGCGGCGGAACTTGCGGAAGCATATGCTGTCCGTTTCGTGGGGACGGAACAGGAGGTGCTTTTTGAGGAACGCGAAGGGGAATGCCTCGCCGGGCATACGGGGACATACCTGCGCGTGCTTGCGCCGGCGGCGGACGACACGTTTTGCAACCGCTTCGCGCGCGTGCGCATCCTTTCTTCGAAAGACGGCGCGCTGCGTGGGACGATCATCGAAAGCGAAGCATGAGGAAGCAAGATTATAAGGTTTTACAACAATAAGGAGGACTCAGAATGGAAAACTGCCTGTTCTGCAAAATCGCAAACGGCGAAATCCCATCCGCGAAGGTATATGAGGATGACGCGGTGCTCGTTTTCCGGGATATTTCGCCCGCCGCGCCGGAGCATGTGCTCGTCATCCCCAAAAAGCATTACGACAACGTGATGCGGCTTGACGACGATGCGCTGCTCGCCCGCATGTTCGCCGCGGCGCGGGAGGCTGCAAAGCAGCTTGGCATCAGCGAAACCGGATTCCGCCTCGTCATCAATACCGGCAAGGACGGCGGGCAGACGGTCGGGCATCTGCATATGCATTTGCTGGGCGCGCGGGAACTCGGGTGGCCGCCCGGTTAGAAAAAACTGCGGTAAATTATGTTGACTTTGTCACGCGCTTACCGTATAATTGCTTTGTGTTTCGGTAGTCCTTATGCGATGGCAACGGCACGGTGTGCTATGTTGCGGTAAGAGGGGAGGGAAAATGATGGAAATTCGTGTAGGCGAAAACGAGTCCCTGGAAAGTGCTCTTAAACGGTTTAAACGGAAATGCGCACGCTCCGGCGTCCTTGCTGAGGTCCGCAGGCGCGAGCACTATGAGAAGCCCAGCGTAAAGCGCAAGAAGAAGGCGGAAGCTGCCAGAAAGCGCAAGTATTGATTCTCATGGCAAACCTGAACTGATCCAAGCAATCGTGCTGAACGCTGTTGGAATACTTTGAAACAGGAACAAGCTCTTACGACCCGGTGAAAACCGGGTCTTTTTCGTTTTGGATGCCCATACGATAGAATATGAGATACCTGAGAGGGGAAACGCGCGTGGCTACCATCAATTTTTGCGACCTCAAGCGAAAGGAGGTCATTAATCTATGCGACGGCGCGAGGCTTGGCTGCATCTGCGATCTGGAGATGGACGCCTGCTCCGGCGCAGTCTATGCGATCATTGTGCCCGGGCCGCCGCGCCTTTGGGGACTTCTGCGCAGCGATGAGGAACTCGTGATTCCATATAACAAGATCACGAAGATCGGGGATGATGTGATTTTGGTAGATATTGTGCTCTAAAACCGGCCATGCTTCGTCATGTAGGGATGGATATACACTACATGTTGTGGTATAATACCAAAAAATCTACATGGAGGTTGCGGGAATGAAATGTCGGTATTGCCTCGGCACGGAAAGCAAAGTTGTGGATTCGCGTCCAACGGACGATGGAACCAGCATCCGCCGCAGGCGGGAGTGCATTTCCTGCGGGAAACGGTTCACCACGTATGAAAAAATTGAAGAGATCCCGATCATGGTGGTGAAGAAGGACGGTCGCAGGGAGGCGTTCGACAGCACAAAGATCCTGGCGGGCATCCGAAAATCCTGCGAAAAACGGCCTGTTTCCGCGGCGGATCAGGACAAGCTTGTAGACGAGGTCGTCCGCGAGGTGTTCAACACACTGGAGCAGGAGGTCACAAGCAAATATATCGGCGAGCTCGTGATGAAAGGCCTTAAGCGGCTTGACGAGGTTTCCTACGTGCGCTTTGCTTCTGTATACCGCCAGTTCAAGGACATTAACACGTTTATGGAAGAACTCAAGCTTCTTTTGGAGGAATCCTGAGTGCGGCAAGCGGAATACGAAGCGCTTTGGGCGCGGATGCGGCACGGCTACGAATATGGGGAAACGGACGGCGTAGGCTTTTTCCAGGCGGCGTCGCTTGCTGGCATGCCCGGGCTCGTACACGGTTTCACAGCGCGCAAGGGCGGCGTAAGCGCGCCGCCGTTTGACACGCTCAACCTCGCTTTTGGGAAAACAGAGCCGCGGGATACGCCGGAAAACGTGCGCCGCAATTTTGAGATATTCTGCGCTGCCGCGGGCCTTGCATATGATTCGCTCTGCATCATCGAATTCGAACACGGCGCGAACGTGGCCGTGGTATCCCGGGCGGACTGTGGGCGTGGATTCGCGCGTGCGGCGCTGCCGCCCTGCGACGGGCTTGTGACGAACGACCCGGAGGTGACGCTCATTTCCTCCCATGCGGATTGCGGCGCGTTTTTTCTTTATGACCCCGTGCGCCGGGCCGTGGGCATCGCGCACGCGGGCTGGAAGGGAATGCTCGGCCGCATCGGCAAAAATCTCGTCGCTGCAATGCGTCGGGAATATGGCAGCGACCCGGAGGACATCATCGCCTCAAACGGGCCGTGCATCTGCCGAGGGTGCTATGAGGTGGACGAAGCGCTTGCCACGCGGTTTGAAGCGGAATTTGGCCTCGCGTGCAGCGTTCCCGGCAAGCTGGGGAAGCGCCAGCTCGATCTGGAAATCCCCGCGGCGGTGCAGCTTTTGGAAGCGGGCCTTTTGCCGGAGCACATCACCCTGATGCATGCCTGCACGTATGAAATGCCGGAGCTGCTGTTCTCCCACCGCCGCGTGCGCGGGAAAACAGGCGATATGGCGGGTTTTATCAAACTTGTATAAATTTGCTTTGCGTAGCTTTCACCCCATCGGGGCATGCTGTAGGCATGATCGATGGGGCTTTTGTTTTGTAAAACTAGCCCAAAGGTGGTGTTTGTAATGCAGATATATGAGAGCCTTTGCGCGTGCGCAATCATCGCCGCCGCGAGCGGTACGCTCTGCCGCGCCTGCGCGCGCCTTTTTATCCGCCCGTTTGCGCTCGCTTATGCGGGGGCGGTTCTTTTGCTGCTCGGCCGGTTTTCCATCGTGCCGCTGGCGGAGTTCCGCTGCAATGCGGCCGCCCTCTTTTTCCCTGCGTATTTTTTGATCCAGGCCGTGGACTGCCGCCGGCAAAATCCGCAGGAAGCGTCCACGTGGCGCGCGCTCTTCGTTGCGGCGCTGCTCCCGCTCGGCTGGATGCTCGCGGCCGCGCTTGTGGAGCTATTGCAGGCGGATTACGCCGCCGTAAACCTTGGCGCTGTCGCGCTTCGCAACGCCCAGGCCGTCCTTTGCGCGCTGGTGTTTTGCAGCATGCTGCTCCGCGCGTCGCTGCGCGCAAGGCGCAGGCCGGCATAAGCGCTTTCCGCAGAGCGGCTCAGCTTTAAGCTTCCAAGATTATACAACTTCATAATTCGCACCGCGTGCAAAAGCTCTTTCGGTTCTGTTTGGGCAAGCCTGTACATATCATAGAACAAAATGGGAGGACAGGCAGCGATGGAAGAAAACGGGAACAGGCCGATCAAAGAGCTTTTGCGCGTTTTGCCTACGCGCCTGCGCACGGCTGTGCTGGATGCGGGCACGGATGGGCTGGAGGAAATCCGCGTGCGCGCGGGGCGGCCGGTGCAGCTTTTGTATGCGCAACGGGAACGGATGCTCTCACTTATCGCGGACGAGTGCTTTTGCGCCCTCCTTTTGGAAAGCCTGTGCGAGCATTCCGCCTATGCGCGGGAAGCGGAGCTCCGGGAAGGATTCCTGACGCTGCGCGGCGGCTGCCGCATCGGCGTTTCCGGCCGCGTTGCGCTTTCGGACGGAAAAATTTCACACATGGCGCAGATCGCTTCCTTCAGCCTGCGCATCGCGCGGGAACATAAAGGCTGTGCGGAAGCGGCGCTTCCGCTGTTGCTCGACCGAGCCGGGCTGCCCGTGCCGACGCTTTTGCTTTCGCCGCCCGGCGCGGGCAAGACCACGCTCCTGCGTGATACGGCGCGCCTGCTTTCGGATGGGAATGCCGGGCGGCGGGGGTTCAAGGTGGCGATCGCGGACGAACGCGGTGAGCTCGCGGGCGCGAACGGCGGTGTGCCGCTGATGGATGTCGGCCTCCGCACGGACGTGATGGACGGATGCCCAAAGGCAGAAGCGATGGAGCGGATGCTCCGGAGCATGTCGCCGGAAATCATCGTGACGGATGAGATCGGGAGCGCCGCCGACGCGGAGGCGGTGTGCCGGGCGTCCGCTGGCGGCATATGTGTGATCGCATCCGCACATGCGGGGAGCATTGCAGACGCGGCGCGCAAACCATACCTCGCGCCACTGCTGCAAAACGGCTGCTTCCACCAGGCGCTGCTGCTTGCAAGGCGCGGAAGAGAGCTCAGCCTCCGCGCGTATCCCTGCGGGGGGGCGTTGCCCTGCGGAGGGATCACGATATGAGCGCGTTGCTTGCGGTCGCTCTGTTCTGCGTTTGCGTGTTCTTGGGCAACGGGAAGGCCGGTGCGCTCCGGGCGCGCAAACAGACGCTTACGGCTATGGATGCGGATATCCGCCGCCTTGCGGAGCGGATGGGGCTGCGCCCCGCCCCGCTTGCAGCGCTGCTGGCGCAATTCGAACCGCGCACCGAAGCGTTCTGGGAAATCTTTTCCGGCAAGCTCGGCGGGGAAGCGCCTGTGGCGGAGCTTTGGCGGGCGGCGCTTGCGGAGGCGGCGGAGGCGCGCAACGGTTTCGAACTGCTCAGCGCGGAGGAAACGGCCATCCTCGCGGAGTTCGGCCAGGGGCTCGGCGGGATCGGGCTCGCAGCGCAGAGCGCGAACGCGGCGCTCGCCTGCAAGCGACTTTCGGAGCGCATTGCGGCGCTCGACGCGGAGCTTGCGAAAAAAGGGAAGCTGTATGAATCGCTCGGCGTGCTTTCCGGCCTTGCGCTTGCGCTCCTTGTGATATGAGGGAAAAAGATGGGGATTGAAATCGTATTCAAAATCGCAGGCATCGGCATCCTGATCGCAATTATTTGCCAGCTGCTCAAGCAGACCGGACGCGATGACATGGCGATGCTCGCGGCACTCGCGGGGCTTGTCATCACGCTGATGATGGTGATTGACCTCATCGGGACGCTGTTTGACAGTGTGAAGCAGATCTTTCAGCTATATTGATTTGATAGAGGAGGAGATGGCATGACGGTCTTTAAGGTCGTAGGCGTAGCGCTTGTGGCGGTAGCGACTTCCCTGGTGCTGCGCGCCTACCGGCCGGAGCTTGGGCTGCAGATCGCTGTTGCGGCAGGCGTGCTGATCCTCGTGCTGACGCTTGACGAGCTTGCGGCTATGTCCGGCTTTCTCGGGGATGTGCTCGGGCGCTTTCAAATCGATACAGGATACCTGAAGGTGATGCTCAAGGTGATTGGCGTAGCGTATCTGGCGCAATTTGCAGCAGATCTTTGCCGGGATGCGGGTGAGGGCGCCGTCGCGGGCAAGGTAGAGCTGGCCGGGCGCGTGCTGATCCTCGCCCTGTGCCTGCCGGTGCTCGCAGCGATCCTGGAGCTGGTCAGCAGCATCCTCTCCACCCATGCGGCAGCGTAGGATCGCGTTGCTGCTGATCGGGCTGCTCTGCGCGCTCCTGCCCGCTGCCGCCCATGCGGAAGAACTCCCGCAGGAAAGCGCGGACCAGCTGGCGGCATATGACCTCGGTGCATGGGAAGCGTATTACCAAAGCCTGCCGGAAAGTGTTCGCTCAATCTGGGATGGCGCAGACCTCACGGCGATCGTGGAGCGCATCGCGGCCGGGGAAGGGCTCTCATACGAGAACATCCTCGCAGCGCTTGGAAACGCGGCCCTGTATGCGCTGCGGGAGAGCATGGGGGCATATGCATCGCTAATCGGCGTGGCGCTCATCTCCTGCGTAGCGGAGATCCTCTGCGGCGGCCGGGAGGGGATTGGCGAAACGGTGAGTATCCTCTGCTTCGGGATGAGCGCGGCGACAGTATCCTATGCGCTGATGCAGCAGGTTGCTGTGGCGCGCGCGGCGATCGAGGCGCTCTGCGCTTTTATGGAGATTGCGACGCCGGTGCTTTCCTTCGCGCTCGCAGCAGTGGGCAGCGTAACGCTCAGCGGCGCAGTACAGCCAACGATGGCGTTTTTGAGCACCACCATCGCCGGCGTGTTCAAGACCGTCATCCTGCCGCTTACGGTGGCGGGCGGCGCGGCGGTGATCGTCGGCGGCCTCACGCAGCGGATGGGGCTAACGCAGCTGCACAAATTTATCAAATCCGCTGTGAAATGGCTTACGGGCGCGGTGTTTACGATTTATTTCGGGATCGTGGCGTTACAGGGCCTGAGCATGGGCGGCGCGGATAGCCTTGCTTTGCGTGCGGCAAAGTATACGCTCGATAAGAGCGTGCCGATCGTCGGCAGTGCCGCTTCCGGTACGCTCGAAACGGTGCTTGGGAGTGCGGCGCTCATCAAAAACGCTGTGGGCGCGGCTGCGATGCTCATCATTGTCGGCGTGGCGCTCTCCCCGCTTTTGCAGATTGCCTGCGCGGGGCTTGCGTGCAAGGGGGTAGCGGCGCTCTGTGCGCCGCTTGGCGGAGATGGACGCATTCCAAAGCTGCTGGGCGATCTTTCAGATGTCTACAACAACCTGTTTGCCGTGGTAACGGCTGTTGCGCTGATGTTCATCATCACGGCCGGGCTCGTGGTGGCGGCGGGAAACGCAGGGTAGGAGGAATTCCGATGGATTGGATCTATTCCTTTATGGAGCGGCTCGCGGCGCTCGCGGTGGTCGGCTTTACCGGGGAAGCACTGCTGCCGCGCGGTGCGATGCGTGCGAGCGCAAAGCGCGCGCTGTCGCTGATCCTGCTGCTGTATGCGGTGGAGCCGGTTTTACAGCTGCTCAAGGCCCGGTAGGTCTTGGGGGAAAGGAGGTGTAGCGATGGCGAAACAAGGCGGACTTGCGCTCAACAAGCTGTTTGCAAAGCTTGCGGAGCGCATGAAGAAGGACAAACGCTTTGAGCTTTGCGTTTACAGCGCGCTGGTGCTCCTGGGCGTACTCATCTACGCCGCGACAACGGTCCCGAAAGGCGGAAACGTTGAACCTGCCGCGGCAAACGTGGCGGACACGATTTATTCCAGCGAGCGTGAAACGGAGGAACGCCTTAAAAGCGTGCTTTCCTGCATCCGAGGCGCGGGCGAGGTCGAGGTGATGATCACCTACGATACGGGCGCGCAGATCGTCCCAGCGATGAGCACGGACACGCAGACCGGCGTCACGCAAAGTTCGGGTGCGGGTTCGGAATCCATCACGGAAAACCGCACGGAATCCTCGCGGCCGGCCACGGTATCCCAAAGCGGCGGGAACGAGGCGATCGTGCTTACGGAAAAGCAGCCCGTTGTACGCGGTGTTATCGTCATTGCGGAAGGCGCGGCGGACATCGCTGTACGGATGAATTTGCAGAACGCGGTGCGGACGGTACTCGGAGTCGAGCTTTCCTGCATCGAGGTATTTGAAATGAAAACGATTGAAAAGGGGGAATAAGCATGAAATTCGATGAAAAAAAACAAAAGTATGTCCTGATCGGCGCTCTCGCACTTTTGCTTGCGGGCGTGGTATATTGGAATTGTTCGCTCAATGCCGGACGGGAAGCGGACGCCGGGGACAGAGTGCAGCATGGGGAAAAGCTTCAGATCGAAAGCATGAACGGCGAGGGTGGCGGTACGCTCCCAGCCTCCACTGCGGGCGAGGATTACTTTGAAGCGTTCCGGACGGAGCGCGAGAGCGTGCGCGAGCTCGAGATCGGCTATCTGGATGAGATCATTGCCACCTCGACCTCGGATGCGGAAACGCTTGCCGACGCCCAGGCACAAAAACTTGCGCTTGTGAATAACATGGAAGCGGAGTTCACGATAGAAAGCCTGATCCGCGCGAAGGGCTTTGCAGACGCTGCCGTCACCTTCCATGGCGGGTCGGTAAACGTGATCGTGGACTGCGAAACGCTCAGCGAGGAGCAGGCTGCCCAGATTCTCGACATCGTGCGCAGCGAAACTGGCGAGCCTGCGGAAAATGTAAAGGTGATTCCAGGCGCACAATGACGGCGGAAAAGAAAATCTTCTGTGAACTTGGGTGCTTTGATGTATCGGCGCTATGCACAAACAAAAAAATCTGTTATAATATTTCCAAATTCAAAAGGAGGTAGTGCACATGACTCCGGATAACGAGATCACCACTGAAGTAAACGCGACCCAAGGCGGGAAAATTATCTTTGCGCCTGATGTGATTGCAACCATCGCAAGTTTTGCGGCTGCGGAAGTTGAAGGCGTGGTGGGTATGGCCGGCGGCGTCGTCGAAGGCATTACCGGTATGCTGAACGCGAAAAAGAGCATGACAAAGGGAATTAAGGTCGAGGTTGGCGAAGAAGAAGTCGCCGTGGATCTGAGCGTAATCATCCGCTATGGCTTCAAGCTCCACGAGGTTTGCGGCAAAATCCAGACCGGCATCAAAAACGCAATCGAGACCATGACGGGCCTTCGCGTCGTGCAGGTGAACGTATTCGTGCAATCCATCAGCTTCGACAAGCCGGAACCCAAAGCAAAACCGGCCGAAATCCAGCCTGCTGAATAAGCGGCAATGCTTGAAAGCGCCGTCGGCTTTCCGGCGGCGCCTGAAACACCAAAGGAGAATCGCGTCATGAAATTCAGGTGGATAGACAAGCTCCTGCTTGTTGTTGTGTTGCTTTTGGTGATCGCGCTTTCGGCGCTTTGCATCGGAATTGCAATGTCCTTCCTCACGGCGGATATGATTTCGCGTGTTGTAGGCATCGTTACAAACGGCATGATCGAAAACCAACTCATTATGGGCGGCATCGGCCTTGTGCTTCTGATCGTTGCCTTTCGGCTGTTCATCGCCATGGGGAACCGGAAGGCGCCACAGCCCGCGGCTGCGCCGAAGCCAACCTCCGCGCTCATCCTTGCCAGCGATAATGGCTCCGCCTTCATTGCCCTTGCAGCCATCGACAGTATGGTGCAGCGCCATTGCAAGGCGAACCCAAAGGTGAAGGAATGCGAGAGCAGCGTGGCGGCCGTGGAAAGCGGAACCGTCAGCGTCGGGCTCAAACTGGCCGTCGCAAACGAAACGGTGCTCCCGGAATTTACGCAGGCTTTGCAGGATTCGCTCAAGGCGTACATCGAGACCCATTGCGGCATCACCGTGCGGGATGTTGACGTCCTCATCGTGAGCGCGCCCGCGCCTGCAAAGCAGCCGCGCGTGATGTGAGGTGCGGGAAATGAACGACTTTTTCGCATTTTGCAGGCTTTATAAATGGCGCATCCTGAGCGTGTGCTGCGGCATTTTGTTTGCGATCCTGATTTTCACGATCGGCTTCTGGCGCACGCTTCTGCTGTTTGCGATCGTGGGCGTTGCCTATTTTATCGGCACGCTGCTCGACGAAGGCGGCCGCACCCGCGTAAAGGAATTTTTCGCGGGATTATTCCAACACAAAAACAACGGCTGACGCCGGGCTTACCCACGGAGGACGAAAGAAAATATGAGCAGGAAAACAGCGCGCGAGGTCGCAATGAAGCTCGCGTTTGCTCGCTTATTCGGGGGAGAGGACACCTATGAGGCTGTGCTGGACAAGTCCGGCATCACGGAAACGCTCACGGAGGAGGACGTTGCCTTTTCCGACGCCGTACTCTCCGGCATTGAAGCGCACCAAGATGAGATCGATCCTCTGATCGGTGAGCTCGCCATCGGCTGGAGCATTGAGCGCATGCCGCGGGTGGATCTTTCCATCCTGCGCGTTGCAATTTACGAGATGATGTACCGCAAGGACATCCCTTGCAGCGTATCTATCAACGAAGCGGTGGAACTCGCAAAGCGCTTTGGCGGCGAGCGTTCCTCTGCCTATATCAACGGCATGCTGGGGACGCTTGCAAAGCGGCTTGCGGCAGAAAACGGAGCGCAGGCGTAATGGATGCGTATGTCGGCGTGGATACGAGCTGCTATACCACGTCCGTCGCCTGCGTGGACGAACAAGGCATCGTCTCCGACTTGAGGACGGTGCTTTCTGTTAAGCAGGGGGAACGGGGCCTTCGCCAAAGCGATGGCCTGTTTCAGCATGTTCGGAATTTGGAGACGCTGATACCGCGGTTGCTCGACGCGGCCGGCGGCAGGGCGGTGCGCGGCGTTTGCGTCAGCGCCCGGCCCAGGCCGAACGAGGATTCCTACATGCCGGTGTTCCTTGCGGGGAAGATGTGCGCGGCAACTGCTGCGGCCGCTCTGCGCGTTCCGCTCCTTGTGGCTTCGCATCAGGAGGGGCATGTGCGCGCTGCGCTGCATGGGAATGAACGCCTGATGGGGCAGCCTTTTTTGGGGATGCACATCTCCGGCGGCACCACAGAGGTGTTCCTCGTGGACGAAGCGCTTCGGATCTTGCTTCTCTCCGGCACGGAGGATCTGCATGCCGGGCAGTTTGTGGATCGCATCGGCGTAGCGATGGGTTTTAGCTTCCCTTGTGGGAAGCAGCTTGAGACGCTTGCCGCAGGATTTGCCCCGAAAGCAGGCTTTGCGAAGCTACCGGCGACCGTGCGGGACGGCATGTGCTCCTTTTCCGGCGTGGAGACCCGCGCGCAGGCGATGATTAACGGCGGCGCGGAACATGCGGAGATCGCCTATGCAGCGTATGACTGCATGGCACGCACATTTGCGAAGATGCTCGGCCATGCGATGGAGAAAACAGGCGTGACGCGCGCGCTGCTCGCGGGCGGCGTAGCCTCAAGCCCGCTGTTACGCGCACTCCTTCGGGAACGGCTCAAAAAGCAGGTCCGGGAAGCGGAACTTTTTTTCGGGGAAAGCACGCTTTCCTCGGACAACGCGGTCGGCGCGGCGCTATTGTGCAGGGACCGGCTTGGCCGCCCGGCGAAAGGTGAAGCGGAATGCAAGATGGATATACTTTAACTGTTACCCAATTAAACGACTATGTCGCAGGTCTGCTGCAGCGGGACGCGCTTTTGCGGGGGCTTTCTGTGCGCGGCGAAGTCAGCGGCCTCAAGCGCCACAGCTCCGGGCATGTTTATTTCACGCTGAAGGACAGCGGCGCGCTTGTGCGCTGCGTTATGTTCCGCCAGGATGCGCTCCAATGCAGCATCGCGTTCTCCGACGGCATGGAGATTGTCGCGCAGGGGCATGTCGCGCTGTATGCGCGGGATGGGCAGTACCAATTCTACGTGAAGTCCGTGCGCCACGAAGGGGAGGGCGAGCTTTACCGCCGCTTTCTCATGCTCAAAACGCGCTTGCAGGCGCGCGGATTGTTTGACGAGGCGCATAAGAAGCCCATCCCGGCGCTGCCCCATTGCGTCGGAATCGTCACCTCTCAAAGCGGCGCCGCCGTGCGCGACGTCATCAGCGTCGCGCAGCGCAGGTTTCCGAACATGAACCTGCTGCTCTGCCCGGCCGCCGTTCAGGGCGTGGGCGCGGCGCAGGAAATCGCGGAGGGAATCCGCCTGATGAACCGCCTTGGGCGCGCGGATGTGCTGATCGTCGGCCGTGGCGGCGGAAGTCTGGAGGATCTCTGGGCGTTTAACGAGGAAGTTGTCGCGGAAGCGATTTATGAAAGCGAGATTCCCGTCGTGAGCGCGGTTGGGCATGAGACGGATTTTACCATCGCGGATTTCGTATCGGATCTGCGCGCGCCGACGCCGTCGGCAGCGGCAGAGCTTTGCGTGCCGGAATACGACGCGCTGCTTTCTACCCTTGAAGGGATGCGCGAGACGCTGCTGGACGCTGCGCGCGGCAGGCTTGCCCGGCGCAGGGCGCAGATTATGGCTATTGAACGGAGCAGCGCATTTGCCCAGCCGAGGCATCGGCTTATGGATACACAGCATGCGGTACGGGACGCAGCGCGGCAGCTTGATGCGGCGGCAAGCGCGTCCGTCGCCTCCGCCGCACGCGCATATGAGGCGCTCGCCGGCAGGCTGGAGGCGCTTTCCCCAGCGCATACGCTTGCGCGCGGGTTCGCGCTTGTGCAGGGGCAAAGCGGCGCGTACTGCGGCAAAGCGGAAGCGCTTTCTCCGGGCGAATCCATCCGAATTGTATTCCAGGATGGTGCGGCTAGGGCGACCGTGAGCGAGATTACGCACGAGCAAAAATAAAAAGGAACGGAAAAAACATGGCGAAGAAAAAGCAAACCTTTGAGGATTCCATGCGGAGGCTGGAGGAGATCGTTGCCACGCTTTCCGCGGGGAACTTGCCGTTGGACGAGATGATGAAGCTATATGAGGAAGGGCGCGCGCTTTCGGCCGATTGTCTTGCGCAGCTCGAAGCCTATGAAGGCAGGCTGGAGGCGGTTGCGCCTACAGAGCCCGAAGAGGAGCCAGAAGAATGACGAACTTGGAACATATTGAAGCTGCACTGCGGGCATATATGGCCGCGGGCATACCGGAACCGCTGCGCGCTGCGATGGAATACAGCCTGCTTGCGGGCGGTAAACGGCTTCGGCCGATGCTTTGCCTTTTCGCCTGCGAGATGATGGGTGGGGCGCTTGAAGCCGCGCTGCCGCTCGCTTGTGCGCTGGAGATGATCCATACCTATTCGCTGATCCATGACGACCTGCCCTGCATGGATGACGATGACTTCCGGCGGGGCAGGCCGTCGAATCACAAGACGTTCGGCGAGGCAAACGCGCTCCTTGCGGGCGACGGACTTCTGACCTATGCGTTTGAGGTGATCCTTTCCGAAGGGCCGAAACACGTTGCGGCAGCCCCGCGCTATTATGAGGCGGCGGCCGAAATCGCACACGGCGCGGGCGTGAACGGCATGGTCGCCGGGCAGTGGGCCGACCTTGCCAACGAAAAGAACCCCTGCGCGGATGCGGAGACGCTCAGCTATATCCATGCCCGCAAGACGGGCGGGCTCATCACTGCGGCGGTACTCGCGGGCGGTCTCGCGGGCAATGCGGACGCGGACAGCCTCGCGGCACTCCGGGAATTCGGCGCGCATTTCGGCGTGCTGTTCCAGATCACGGACGATCTTCTGGATGTGGAGGGCGATGCGGCGAAGGTGGGGAAAACGCTCGGCAAGGACGTGGCGCATCAAAAGCTGACCTATCCGGGGCTCTACGGCCTTGCGCAAGCAAAGCGCATGGCGGCGGCGGAGGCCCGGCTTGCAAAGGAGGCGCTCGCGCCGTTTGGGAAACGCGCAGCCTGGTTCCTCACACTTGCGGAGCAGACGCTGACGCGAACCTTTTAGTCCGAATCCGCACAAAAATACAAATTATTCCGCGTCATGATGGTTTTATGCATTTTATGGCGCCTTTGCCCTTGTAAGCGCAGAGGCAAAGTGTTATAATACCATCCGCGTTTGTGCATGGAAAGGCGGAACGGAATGACGAAAACCCCGCGATTGGATTCGATCCATTCCATAGAGGACTTTAAGCGTATCGACGAGAAGGAGCTGCCCAAGCTCGCGGAAGAGATACGCTCCTTTCTTGTGGAAAAGGTATCGCGTACGGGCGGGCATCTCGCTTCCAACCTCGGCGTCGTCGAATTGACGATTGCCCTGCACCGCGCGTTCGATTCCCCTGCGGACAAAATTATATTCGATGTAGGCCATCAGGCCTACGTGCATAAAATTCTTACCGGCCGGGCGGCTGAATTTGATCGTTTGCGCCAGAAGGACGGCATCAGCGGCTTTCCGAAACGTTCGGAAAGCCTGCACGACGTCTTTGGCACCGGCCACGCGAGCACGTCCGTTTCCGCGGCGCTCGGCCTCCTGCGTGCGGAGCGCATGCTGGGCGGGGAAGGCAGTGTGGTCGCTGTGCTGGGCGACGGCGCGCTGACCGGCGGGCTTTGCTTTGAGGCGCTCAACGACGCGGGGCAGAGCAAACAGCCGCTCATCGTCGTGCTCAACGATAACGATATGTCAATCTCCCACAACGTCGGCGCGGTAAACCGGCACCTGAGCCGCATGCGGACGAGCCGTTCCTACCAGCGCTTTAAGCACAATACGGCCGAATTCTTAAAGCGGTTGCCGAAGGTTGGCGTCCGCTTGTTTGGAGACGCGCTGCGCCTGAAGAACCGGATCAAATACTTTCTCATTCCAAATGTGCTTTTTGAGGAGATGGGGTTCACCTACCTTGGTCCTGTGGACGGGCACGACATCGACGCCCTGACGCAGGTGTTCGCGCGGGCGAAGCATCTAGAAAGCCCCGTGGTCATCCACGCTGTGACCAAGAAGGGAAAGGGGTACACGCTTGCGGAGCAGAACCCGGAGAAATTTCATGGAATCGGGAAGTTCGACGTGGATACAGGCGCTGTAAACGGAAGCAAACGGGAGAGCAATTCGTCTGTATTCGCGCGGACCCTGTGCGGCCTTGCGCGGGCGGATTCCCGCATTGCCGCTATCACGGCCGCGATGCCGCAGGGGACGGGGCTTGACCGCTTTGCCACCGAATTTCCGGAGCGTTTTTTTGACGTCGGCATCGCAGAGGAACATGCCGTTACGATGGCCGCGGGCATGGCGGCTGCCGGCGCGCGCCCGGTCGTTGCGATCTACTCTACGTTTTTGCAGCGCGCTTACGATGAGATTTTGCATGACGTCTGCCTGCAAGGGCTCCCTGTCGTGTTTGCGGTAGACCGCGCTGGGCTTGTAGGCGAGGATGGCGAAACACATCAGGGTGTGTACGACATCGCGTTTTTACGCGCTTTGCCCGGGATGATGGTGCTTTCCCCGGCTACCCAGGAGGAGCTTTGCGAGATGCTGCGGCTTGCACTGATGCAAAACGGGCCGGTTGCAATCCGATATAATCGCGGTGCGTTGGCCTCACGCCCCATCGCGCAGCCCGTGCAGCCGGGTGAATGGGAAGAAATCTTGCCGCTCGAAGGAGCGCATGTGGTTCTCCTTGCAAGCGGACGCATGGTTGAGCCGGCGCGGGAGGCTGCCTCAGGCCTGCCCGCGGCCATTGTCAGCGTGCGCAGCATAAAGCCGATGGATGATGCGATGCTCTCGCGTATTGCCACGCATGGCGCGCCGGTAATTACGCTGGAGGATGGCGTGCTTACAGGCGGCTTTGGCGAGGCGGTGCAGGCGCGGATCGGGCACGCGGTGTGCGTGATTACATGCGGCGTTGGAGAAACGCCCATGAGGCATGCGTCCGTTGCGGAGCAGGACGCGCTCTGCGGCATCAGCGCGGAAGCGATCCGCAAAACGATATTAAACTGTTTGGAGCAGATGCAATGAAGGGGACACGCGCAGATTTAAGGCTCGTGGAGCTTGGCCTTGCGGAAAGCCGGGAGAAAGCGCGTTCGCTTATCATGAGCGGCGCGGTCAGCATTGGCGGCGTGCGGGTGGAAAAACCGGGCGACAACGTGCCGCCGGATTGCACGCTTTCCGTAAAGGAAAACCCGATCCCGTTCGTGAGCCGCGGCGGGCTGAAACTGGACAAGCCTGTGCGCAAATATGCCCTTTCCCTTGCGAATGCAGTCGCGCTTGACATCGGCGCTTCCACGGGCGGCTTTACGGATTGTATGCTGCAAAACGGTGCAAAAAAGGTCTATGCGATCGACGTGGGGTACGGCCAGCTGGATTGGCGTCTGCGCAGCGACCCACGCGTCATCGTGATGGAGCGCACCAATGCGCGCTATATGGAGCCGGGATGGTTTTCAGAGCAGCCGGACTTTGCTTCCATGGACGTTTCATTCATCTCGATCCGCCTGATCCTACCGCAGATATTCACATGCCTGCGGGCGGGCGCTAACGCCGTCGTCCTCGTGAAACCGCAGTTTGAAGCGGGGCGTGGGAAGGTCGGGAAAAACGGCGTGGTGCGCGACCCGGAAACGCACAGGGAGGTCCTCCTGGGGGCGGCGGAATTCGCACTGGAAACAGGATTCTGCGTATTGCAGGTGGACTATTCGCCTATCACCGGCCCAAAGGGCAACATCGAATTCCTGCTTGTACTGCAAAAGCCGGTCCGCGGGGAATCTGCGGATACAGCGCTTGCGTTGCGGGAGACGGTGGAAAAAATTGTTTCAGAAGCACATGCTGTGCACAAAAATGTTTAAACATACAGAAATATATTAAAATATTTCTTGAAAAACCATATGCATAATATTATAATACTTATACAGATGGGGGATTGACATGCAGGAAATGACCTTAGGCTTCTTCACGAATCCGCAGAAGCAGAGTGCTGTGGACGGCCTTTTGACGGGACTGTCGCAAGCGCTTTCATCGGGCTATTCCTGCTGCGTGGACGCCCCGCTGCTGCCTTTACTCCCCGATGCTCTCCCGACGATCGATCAAAATACCCCGGATTTTATCCTTGCTTTCGGCGGGGATGGGACTATTTTGCGTGCAGCATCCAAGGCGGCCGAACTTGGCGTCCCAATCCTCGGAGTCAATCTTGGCAGAGTCGGCTTCTTAAGCGAGATCATGCCGGCTCAGTTGCAAGCTGCGCTCTCCCGCCTTGCGCAGCGCGCGTTTACGCTGGAAAAGCGGATGATGTTCGCCTGCCGCGTCAACGGCGGCGCGGCCCACTACTGTTTAAACGAAGTTCTACTTTATAAGCGTGCGTTTTCCGGGATTGTGGACATCAGCATGGAGATCAACGGCATGCAGGCAGGCTCCGTGATGTGCGACGGCGTGATCGTCAGCACCACGACGGGATCTACCGGTTATTCCATCTCTGCAGGAGGCCCCGTAGTCGCACCGGAACTGGACGTGGCAATCATCACGCCGATCTGCCCGCATACGCTTTCCTTCCGCCCGATCATCGCTCCTGCCGACGCGCAGATGCGTTTTTCCATGAACAGCGAGGGGTATATCTCCCTCGATGGAATCTATACGGCCGAAATCAGCCGGGACGACGAGATCGTCGTTTACCGTTCGGAGCGGCACGTTGCTTTTGTGAAATTTGAGGAGCGGAACATTTATTCCCTGATCCGCAGCAAGTTATCGTAACATATACAACTTAGGAGGAATGATTGAATGAAAGCGGCACGACATGCGATGATTCTTGATCTGATCGAGACGTTCAACATCGAGACGCAGGACGATTTGGCGATGCGCCTGAAGGAGCGTGGGATCAATGTAACGCAGGCAACCGTATCGCGCGACATCAAGGAACTGCGCCTCATCAAGGTGCTTGCAGAGGACGGCGGCTACAAGTACGCCACGGTAGACAAAGCGGAAGCTGGCTTAAAGGAACGGTTTATCCGCATCTTCTCGAATTCCGTGGTGTCGATCGCAAGCACCTCCAACCTCATCATCATCAAGACGATCTCCGGCACCGGCAACGCGGCTGCGGAGGCGATCGATTCTATGCGCTGGAACGAGGTCGCAGGGACGCTTGCAGGGGATAACACCATTTTCGTTGCAATCAAGGACGTCAAGAGCGTGCCGGAGCTTGTGAAGCGCTTCAACGCAATGCTTAAACAATAAAAATGCTGCAAAGACTCTTTATCGAAAACGTTGCTCTCATCGAGCGGCTTGACGTTGCGTTCCACGCGGGGTTCAATGTGCTTTCCGGCGAAACGGGCGCGGGAAAATCGATCATCATCGATGCGGTGAACTTCGTGCTTGGCGAGCGTGCCAGCAGGGAGCTCATCCGCCATGGCGCGCAAAAAACGAAGGTTGAGGCGGTTTTTGATATTGTGGATTGCGGCGGCACAAAGGCTGTTTTAGAGGAACAGGGGATCGACTGTGAGGACGATACGCTGTTCCTTTCGCGTGAACTCACCTTGGCGGGGAAAAATCTCTGCCGGATCAACGGAACGCTTGCGAGCGTTGCGATGCTCAAAGCAGTTTCAGATACGCTTGTGGACATCCACGGCCAACACGAACACCAATCCCTGCTCGCGCCGGAAAACCACATCGGCTTTCTCGACGCTTACGCGCATGCGGAAATTCTGCCCGTGCGCGCGGCGCTCAATGCAGTCTATGCGGAATATGCCGCGCTGCGCCGCGAGCGCCTGAGCGGGTTTGGATCCGTTGCGGAGCGTGAACGGCAGATCGACATTCTGAACTACCAGATCAATGAGATCGAAACTGCAGGCATCGCACCGGACGAGGAGGAAACACTTCATGCTGAACGGGCCTTGCTTGCAAATGCAGAAAAGATCATGCTCGCCGTGGAGACGGCACATGAGGCGCTCAACGGCGAGGGCGGCGGTGCGGCAGACGCGGTCGCGGTGGCACGGCACAGCATGGAGAGCATATCCATGTATGCAAAGGAATATGAGGAAACCGCGCAAAAGCTTGCGGACGCGTATTATGCGCTGGAGGACGTCGGCTATGCACTGCGCGACATGAAGGGTACGCTGGAATTTGATCCGGAGCGGCTGAACCAGATCGAGCTCCGCTTGGAGGCGCTTTCCGACTTGAAGCGGAAATATGGTGGGACGATCGCGGACGTGCTCTCCTTTGCGCGGGAGGCGCATGGGCAGCTTGACGCGCTCCTGCAAGCCGATGCGCGCGCCGCAAAGCTTGATGAAAAACTGGCGGATGCAAAAGAACGTTATTTCACGCTTGCGCAGCAGCTGACGGCGCTGCGCGAAGCGGCGGCGAAACGCCTGAGCGAGGACGTGCTTTCTCAGCTGCGGGCGCTTGGCATGGAGAAGGCGGCGTTCCGCGTTGCGTTTGCGGAGCAGGCCGAGGATGGCGAGCCGCAGGAAAATGGCATGGATGCGCTGGAGTTCCTTTTGAGCGCAAACCCGGGCGAACCGCTCAAGCCGCTTGCAAAGGTGGCCTCCGGCGGTGAGCTTTCCCGCATCATGCTGGGATTCAAGGCAATCTTTGCCGACAACGACCGGATCGGCACGCTGATTTTTGATGAGATCGACACCGGCATCAGCGGCCGCATTGCGGGTACGGTCGGGGAGAAAATGGTGGGCATCGCGGACGCACACCAAGTGATCTGCGTTACGCACTTGCCGCAGATCGCGGCGCTTGCGGATGTGCATTATCTTGTGGAAAAAACAGACGACGGCGCGTCCACGCACGTGGCGGTGCGTTTGCTTGATCTTGATGGAAAATACCGGAGGATCGCCCAGATGATGGATGTGAGCAGCGACTCCCCGCTCGCGTTGGAGCATGCAAAAACCTTGGTGGACAGGGCGGAAGCCGCAAAGAACACGCGCCGGAAAGCATAATCTGCTGCCGCGCATCTCCAAGTATAGCGCGGGGGCTTCATGCAAAGCATAAACACTGTAGCCGGAGAGGCTACAGTGTTTTTAGTTGAGGTAGAGCATGAAGCGGAACGCATTGCGTATTATGATAAAGGCCCTCGGAAGCATCGCCTGCGCGGTGCTTTTGCTCGTGAACTTAAACCCAACAGTGCGCGAGGTGCGGGATCTTCCCTCCAACATATATATCGACGACAACAAGGGCTGGGAGCAGCTTTCGGCGATCAGCGGAGCGTTTACCATTGCTGACGAAACGGGCGCTGAAGTAGGGAGCAGCCTCTCTGAGACGCTTGGGGACACGCAGCGCTTCCAAGCGGGTGATTATGTCGTAAAGCTGTTTGGCTTCCCGGTGAAGCGGGTCAGCGTGCATATCCGCGAGACTGTGTACGTGATGCCGGGCGGCTATTCAGTCGGCGTGAGCATGTACACAAAGGGCGTGCTCATCGTGGGCCTTGGAAGCATTGATACGGCGCAGGGCCGCGTTTCGCCCGCGGCTGCTGCAGGTCTGCGTGCGGGCGATGTGCTCATCAGCATCGACGGTGTTGCGGTGGAGGGCGCTGCCCACATGGCGGAGCTTTGTGCAGCGCATGCCGGCGGATCCTTCGTGGCAACGGTTTTGCGCAATGGGGAGACGCTCACGTTCACCGTTACGCCAGAGACGGACCTGACAGACGGCGTGCCGCGTGCCGGTATGTGGGTGCGGGAGAGCACGGCAGGGATCGGTACGCTGTCGTTTTACGTGATGAGCAGCCTGCAATACGGCGCGCTGGGCCATGCGGTCACGGATGCGGATACGGGGGAAAGGCTTCTCATCAAAAGCGGGGAGATCATCCATGCGAGCATCATCGGCGTAGCCCTGGGCGAGCAGGGTGCGCCGGGCGAGATCCGCGGCACATTCAACGTTTTGAGCAAGCGGCTTGGCAGCATCGAACGCAATACGGCATACGGCGTATTCGGCACGCTGTATGAGCCGCTGCCAAACCCAATGTATCCGGATGGGGTGCCGCTCGCATATCCGGATGAGATCCAGGAAGGGCCGGCGCAGCTTTTGACGAGTGTGGATACAGACGGCGTGAAGGCCTATGACTGCGAAATCATCAAACTTTATTCCCAAGATGCTGCGGACACAAAGGGCATGGTGATCCGCGTGACGGATCCGGCGCTGATCGAGAAAACCGGGGGCATCGTACAAGGGATGAGCGGCAGCCCGATCCTGCAAAACGGAAAACTTGCGGGGGCAGTGACACATGTATTCATCAACGATCCGCTCAAAGGCTATTGCGTTTACGCACTCTGGATGGCGGAAAATTGCATCCATGATTAACACGGATGGTTTGTATGGTCTATAACTATGCGGAGCGTATCAAATCTGGAAATCCGTCAAAAAAAGATAGAGTTTTGCGAAAAAGCCATTCTTTCCCAAAAATCATGATGTCGTTAATGCGCGGATTATGTCGATAAATTGGGGGTGGCTATTGCCAGAAATTGGATAGATGTAATAGAATACTCTTGAAACCCGATATGCCAATCGCCCAGCATTGCTTTTCGAGAGGGGAACGATAACCATGGAACACCATCTGCTGATCGTTGACGATAATCCGAGGCTGTGCGAAGCGCTTGCAGAGCACTTTGCGCAGGAAGGAAGGTTTTCTGTCGATATTTGCAGCAATGCGGAGGACGCGCTTGCTTTTTTGGCGAATCAGGAGCCGGATGCCGCGTTAGTCGATATGCTGATGCCGGGGGTAGATGGAGCGGAATTCATGATGCAGTGTCGCGAGCGGAAGCTGGGGGAGCATACGAAATTCATCGCTCTTTCTTCATTGACAAGCGAGGAGGTCATCAAGCTCACGCAAGCGCTTGGGATGGCTTACTTCATCGCAATGCCGACCCCGCCGGAGCGCATTTGCAGGACGGTGATCCGCCTGCTCGGTGTGCTGCGGGAAGATGGAACAGCAAAGCAGCAGAAAAAGACGGAAACACACTGTGATATTGACTGTGAGCGCATCATCACCAACTATTTGCACATTATTGGCATCTCGCCACACGTAAGCGGATATCGCTTTTTGAAGGTTGCGATCGAATACTGTGTGGAAAACTATGGGCGGCGCATAAGCGTCACGACGGAGGTTTACCCGGAGGTGGCGCGTATCTGCAAGTCTACGCCCAAGCGCGTCGAGCGCAATATCCGCACGGCGATCGACCGGGCATGGTTTCGCGGCAACATCGAGATGCAGCACAAGATGTTCGGCTACACCGTCAATGACAACAAGGGGCGGCCAACCAACAAGGAGTGCATCGCCATGCTGACAGACCGCACCGTGATGCGCAAAAAATACCGCTAATCCCCAATGCGCACGGAAGAATAATAGGCCGCTCGTCCAAGTATATTGAAACATAGAACGGAAGGGCGGTATTCTTATGCCAAAATTAGACGCTTTCAAAAGGACCAGGTTTTTTCAGCTCTGCATGGCGCACCCTTATGCACTGGCCTCCGGCTGCGGACTCCTTGTGTTGGGCGCGGCAACAGGGATGTCCACATGCGCAATCCTTGCACGCAGCGGCGTGATCGCGGATTGCAGCATGCGGGCAGCACAAGCGACACATCTGCTTGGCGGCTTTTTCCGCATAGCGCTGTTCAACCTGATGCTCTGCTGCGGCGTGCTCAGCAGCGCATTCCAGCCGTCATTTCTGCCGCTATCCTGCCTGTGTCTTGCGCTCAAAGGGTTTGCGCTCGGCTTTGCCGTAAAGCAGCTTCAGCTGGAATATGCCTGGTGGGGCGTCGTTTATGGCATCCTTGGGGTACTCTTGCCATCTTTTTGCATGCTGACAGGTATGATTTTCTGCTTTGGCTACGGAACAGCCCAATTGCGTACGCTGCGGAAAACGGAAACGGGCCGGGAAAAGGACGGTGTACACGCGTTGCAGCTTTGCGCCCGGCTTACCGTTTTCCTGACCATCCTTGCTATTTTGCTGGAAGGGGTCGCCGCGCAGGTGCTTCTGCGCGTTTTGCTGGCGTGAACGCCTTTAAATTGACGGAACAGGAGCGCGGTGCTACAATATTTCCGAGGTGAAAACATGAAAAAACGAGTGATTTTGATTGTTCTCGACAGCGTTGGCATTGGTGCGCAGCCGGACGCTGCGGCTTTTGGGGACGCAGGAGCGCATACGCTCGGCAATATTTATGAAAAACGCGGGGGACTGAACATCCCGAACTTGCTCGCGCTGGGGCTCGGCAATATCGAGAACTCACGCTTGCCCAGCGTAGATATGCCCCAAGCTGCGTTTGGCCGTTCGGCTGAAAAGACGCATGCAAAGGACACGACCTGCGGGCATTGGGAAATGGCCGGCATCATTATGGATACGCCGTTCAAAACCTATCCAAACGGCTTCCCGAAGGAGTTGATCGCGGAATTCGAACGGAAGATTGGCCGGGGTACACTCGGCAACTGCGTCGCATCCGGCACGGTCATCATTCAGGAACTGGGCGACGAGCATGTATACACCGGGAAGCCGATCGTCTATACCTCTGCGGACAGCGTGTTCCAGATCGCAGCACACGAGGAAGTGATCCCCCTCGCAGATCTTTACCGCATGTGTGAGACGGCGCGGGCTATGCTCGTGGGGGAAAACCTTGTGGGCCGTGTGATCGCTCGACCGTTCGTCGGCGGAAACGGTGTTTACACGCGCACGGAAAACCGGCGGGATTACGCCGTCGAGCCTGTTGCGGAAACCATCCTTGACCGCTTTGCGCAGCACGGATTGCAGAACATCTCCATCGGAAAGATCGAAGACATCTTCTGCCACCGGAACGTTGGGCTTGTGGATCATACGAAAAACAATCCGGACGGCATTGCGGCGACGCTCAAATATCTGCGCGCGGGCGAAGGGGACTTTATCTTCACGAACCTTGTGGATTTCGACATGCTTTACGGACACCGCAACGACGTGGAGGGTTACGCAAAGGCGCTTGAGTATTTTGACGCGCGCCTGCCGGAACTGATTGCGGCAATGCAGGAAGGCGACCTGATGCTCCTGACTGCGGATCATGGCTGCGATCCGACTTACCCCGGCACGGACCATACGCGCGAATACATCCCGATCCTTGCTCTCGGCCCGGGCTGGAAGGCTGGCGTACCGCTTGGCACGCGCGCGACGTTTGCGGACATCGCTGCTACGGCAACCGAATATCTGACGGGTGAAACCTGGCAGAATGGGACTTCCTTCCTGGGCGCCCTGCGCTGACGGGACGAATTTGGTCATGAAACCCTTCCGGCGGAAATATGCTTAAAGCAGAGAACGCAGGAAGGGCTTGTTTTTTATTATGATGAAACGTTCTATGGTCCGACGGATCACCTCGCTGCTGTTGGCGGCAATGCTGTGTACATTCTGTATCCGGGCAGCGCTCGCGGAACCCGACGCCGCAGCGGTGGAGCTTGCACGGGCGAAAAGCGCCTCGATTGCGGAGCTGTCTTCGCTCACGCCGGTGATTGCCAAGGAAGCGGACGAAAAGCTGGATGTTGCGGGGCTTGCGCGGCTGCCAGTGCTGCTCTATGTGTGCGAGACGATCGACGCGGGGGCGCTTGCGCTTGACGCGACTGTGACCGTCAGCGAGGCGGCGGCCGCCGTGCGCGGGCCGACTGCGTTCATCGAACCGTATGAGCGCATTTCTGCGGAATCGCTTTTGAAGGCAGGGGTGATGATCCTCGCCGGGGATGCGATAGCGGCGCTTGCGGAAGCCTGCGCGGGCACGAGCGGCGCTGCGCTTGCCGCTGTGAATGCGCGTCTTGCCGCGCTTTCAATCGAGGCCGAATGCATGTCGCTATCTGCGGAAGGGACCCGGCTCTCGGCCAACGACCTGCTCAAGCTGGGTGCGGCGCTCGCAAAGTCCGAAACGTTTTGCGCTTACAGCGCAACGTATATGGACGAGATCGTTCACGAAAAGGGAAACAGCACCGAGCTTGTAAACCCGAACCGCCTCATCCGCAGCACGACGGGGTGTTTTGGCCTTGCGACAGGGTCTTCCACAGGGGCGGGCTATTGTGGGCTGTTTGGCGTGCGCCGGGGCGAGACCGCCTACCTTTGCGCCGTGGTGGGCGCGCCGGATTCGGCCGCGCGCTTTGCGATGGCACAGGAGATGATCGAATATTGCTTCACTGCATATCAAGCGACAGCGCTGGCGCGCGCGGGTGAGGTGCTCGTGGAAGCCATGCCGGTACACGGTGGAACGGTTGATGCGGTGGATCTTATCGCGGGGGCGGATGCAGTACTCCTGCTGCGGCAGGGCCAGAGCTATGAGCGGACGCTCTCCCTGCCGGAAACACTCGTGGCCCCGCTTTCCGCGGATCAGCCGGTCGGGAAAGCCAGCTTTACTGGACCGGACGGCAATGTCGTCGCGGAAATCGAACTGTTCCCCAAAACGGAGATCTTGGAAGCGACGCTCTGGGAGCATGTGCGGCGCGTGTTTACGCACTGGCTGCATGGCTGACAGAAGGCCGCGCCTTGCATCGCGGGCGGCTTTGCCGTATAATAAAGCAAAAGCTTGCCTTTGTGGCGGGTAATACCGTTTTGAGGAGAAGACGCCGTTGTTATTTGGTTTTGGCAGTACCGACCTGTCCACGATTCTTTTGGAGATCCTTTACCGCATCCCCGGGATTTTGGTTGCGATTTCGTTTCATGAATGCGCGCACGCATACGCGGCCTATAAATGCGGCGACCCAACCGCGCGCAATTTGGGCCGGATGACGCTCAACCCGTTTGCGCATTTTGATCCGATTGGCCTTGTGATGATGCTGCTCGTGCGTTTCGGCTGGGCGAAGCCCGTGCCGATCAACACGCGCAACTTTAAGCACCCCCGAAAGGACGAGCTCATCGTCTCCCTTGCAGGCGTTGCGACGAATCTTATCATCGCCTTTGTGACGTTGGGCGTGGTTTATGTTTTGCAGATCTTCACGAGCGTGGAAAGCGTAATCCTGGACAACATCCTGAGTTCCATGTTTTTCATCAACCTGGCGTTTTTCGTGTTCAACCTGCTGCCCATCCCGCCGCTTGACGGGTACCATGTGCTTCAATGCATCCTGGGCCGCTTTACGCACAGCGCCGCCGGGTTTAAGGTTTTCTATTATCTTGAGCGCTACGGCTTTATGATCCTCATTGCCGTACTGCTCCTCAATGCCAACACGGGCTTCATGAGCAACATCGTGATGGGCCTATGGTCCGGCATGAGCGCGATTTATTCCGCAATTTTCGGCCTGTTCCTGTAAGGCCGGGTGAACTATGGCGTACGAAGTTCACCTGAGCCAGTTCGATGGCCCGCTCGACCTGCTGCTTCACCTGATCGAGCAGGCGAAGGTTGACATCAAGGACATCTTCATTTCAGAAATCACCGCGCAGTACCTCGCGCTCATGGGAGAGGTGGACGAGCTCGATATGGATACTGCAAGCGAGTTCCTTATCATGGCGGCCACGCTTGTGTACATCAAATCGCGCTCGCTTTTGCCGCGCCCACCGCGGGAGGAGCCCGAAGGGGAAGAGGATCCGGAGGCCGCGCTCGTCCGGCAGCTGCGCGAATATAAGGCCTTCAAGGAAGCGGGCGCAAAGCTCGCGGCGCTGCAAAGCGAGATGGCCCGCGCCTATACCCGCCTGCCGGAGGAGTTCGTCCTGCCGCCGCAGGAATACAGCCTCGCGGAGGCAACGAGCGCGGAGCTTTACGACGCTTTTTTCGCGGTGCTCAACCGCGAAACGCCGGAGTCCGCCGTCCCTTCGCAGCTGCATCAGGTGCGGGCGGATGTGTTCACAATCCGCAGACAGCTCAAGAAGATCCGCGCAGTGCTTTCGGAGCAAGGCCGCGCAGGCTTTGAGTCTCTTTTTGATGAAACGAGCGAAAAACTGGAGAAGATCGTGACCTTTATGGCGCTGCTGGATATGATCATGCGCAACGAGATCACGCTGCGGCAAAGCAGGCCCTATGGGCCGATCACGATCATTGCAGCGCACCTTTTGAGCGATGACGACGACGTGGAATACATGGACGAGCAGGAATGAGGGCGAAGAGAAAACGCCGGAATGAAAGGAGGACAAGGACTTGCAATACGACGAGCGCTTCGGCGCGATCGAATGCATCCTTTTTGTATCGGGGGATCCCGTGCCGATCATCCAGCTTCAGCGGGCGCTGGAGCTGACGGATATTGAGATGCAATCCATCCTGCAATCCATGGATGCGCTGTACCGGCAGGAGGAACGCGGCATCCAGCTTTATATTACCGAGGAAACCGTGCAGCTTGTTTCCAATCGCAAATATACCGAGATGGTGCTTGCGCTGTTGCAGCCCGTGCAGTCGCGCTCCTTTTCGCAATCCATGCTGGAAACGCTTTCTATTATCGCTTACAAACAGCCTGTGACACGCGCGGACATCGAAGCGGTACGCGGCGTGCGCTGCGAGTACGCCGTAAGCCAGCTTCTGAAGCTCGGCATGATCCGCGAGCTCGGCAGGAAGGACGTAGTCGGCCGGCCGATGCTCTTCGGGACGACGGATGCGTTCCTCCGGCATTTTGGCCTGCGTACCATCCGCGAATTGCCGCGCTATGAGGCGTATGCCGGAGCCGAAGCAGATGCGGAAAAAACGGGAACCGATGAACCGGCGTGAAGAATGCCGACAGCAACGCGCCGCTGCTCAGGAAGACCAGAGAAATAATCACACCTGGGGATAATCGCCGGCTCCGTCATATTTTTCCGCGAAACGCAAACAATAGGAACCATACGCTCCGGCTCGGAGGAAGGATATGGTTCTTTTTTTATGCATTTTAGTGGGCGTTGCCACGCTGCTGGCCTGCGTGCTCTGGCGCATCGCGGTGCGTTTCCACATACAGCTTACGGGCGCACACTTTTATGCGCATGCGGATCTGTGCCTGCTGTTCGGGCTGATCCGGATCCCAATGGGCGTGGAGACGAGCATTCCTGCATTGTTGCGAAGAACGGAGAAAAAGAAACCAAAAGCGCGCAAGCCCCAACGCAAACGGCTTTTGCATACGATCCTCTGGCGTGGGCGGAAAACGGGCGCGCTGCGCCTGAAAAAATTTAAGTGCTGTGGGCGGATCGGCGATGCGGACGACGCGTTTTGTAGCGTGATGGCGGCGGGAGCAGCTGAGATAGTTCTGGAACTGCTGCGCGCATGGTTTCCCGCGCATTCTGGATCCATTTCCATTGCACCTTCTTTTGAACACAACGTTGTTTGGGTTTATCTGGAAGGCATATTGGAAATTGTTCCAACGCAGATTATAGGTGTTCTCATTCGAGATGAGAAAACAAGGAGGAACAGAGCATGATGCACCCGATTGAAAACATTATGAAGAGCGCGATGGAGGAGATCAAGGCGATGGTGGACGTGAACACCATCGTAGGAGCCCCAATCCTGACAGGCGATGAAACTATGATCCTACCGGTTTCCAAAGTGAGCCTAGGCTTTCTTTCCGGCGGCGGCGAATATGGCGCGGACAGCGGCAAGCCTGTGCGCAAATCCGGCGCGGCGCTCGACAATGAAGCGAACGGGGATGAGGCAGGGCAGCGGTATCCGTTTGCGGGCACGGCTGTTGCAGGCATGAGCCTCACGCCGATGGCATTCCTTTCGGTGAACGCGGGTTGCGTTAAGGTATTGCCGGCGCAGTATAAGAATAGTTGGGATCGCGTAATCGACTTGCTTCCGGAAGCAGTTTGTGCGGTGGAACGCATGGTGTGCGACGCGGCGCCCGCTGCCTGCGCATCACAACCGTCAGAAAAAGCACAGCAGTAAACGGACGGAGGACGGGAGCGCAAAAGATGAAACAGTGGACGCAACGGATGACAGCAGTTTTGCTGGCCGTGCTTGCGGCGTTTTCGCTCAGTGGAGGCGCGCTTGCAGAGCCGGAGCGTGATACGGTGGAGGTATCTGCAGGCGGCGTCATGCTCATGGACGCGCGCACGAACAAGGTGCTTTATGCCAAGACCGCACATGAAAAGCTTCCCATGGCAAGCACGACGAAAATCATGACGGCTATTCTTGCGATCGAAAGCGGAAATCTGGACGTGCTCGTGACGATCCCGAAGGAAGCGTATGGCGTGGAAGGCTCCAGCATGTATTTGCGCCTGGGTGAGCAGATCAGCCTGCGCGACCTGGTATATGGTCTTATGCTCGTATCCGGGAACGACGCCGCCGTTGCGATTGCCATGCATGTGGGCGGAAGCATTGCGGGATTCGCCGCGCTGATGAACGCCAAAGCGGAGGTGCTCGGCGCACATAACACGCATTTTGTAACGCCAAATGGCCTGCATGATCCGGAGCATTACACGACGGCATATGATCTTGCACGCATTGCGTCCTACGCCATGCAGAATGAGACCTTCCGCGAGATCGTAGGCACGACGTATTACCGCACCACAACGGGCGAAATCACGCGCACTGTGAAGAACAAAAATAAGATCCTCTGGGAATACGAGGGCGGAAATGGTATAAAGACCGGATATACGACGGCTGCGGGGAAATGCCTTGTCTTTTCGGCGGAGCGGGACGGCATGCTGCTCGTCGGCGTGGTGCTCAACTGCCCGGATATGTTCCCAGCAGCAAAGCGGCTGCTGGATTATGGGTTTGAAACCTACAAGCCGGAAACGCTCGTTGCAGCAGGTGACCAGATCGCCCGCATCCGCGTAAGCGGCGGCAAAAAAAACGCCTTGGCGCTTGCAGCAAAAGAAGATATAATTATCTTGGTAAAGGATGGCGACAGCACAATGGTGCGCACCGTTGTTAAGCTTGCGGAACAAGCGCGGGCCCCGGTGGCACAGGGAGATGGGCTCGGCACGCTGGAAGTCTGGGAGGATGGGCACATTCTCGCACAGACGGAGCTCGTTGCAGCGGAAGCTGTGGAGTCCGCCGCCTTCCCGGATTATTTGGAAAGGCTGTTCAGACGCTGGAGTGTGTGAGCGGCACGGTGCGTGCGCATGCGGTTGCAGAAATACTTGGCGGATGCAGGGATTGATTCCCGCAGAAAATGTGAGGACCTGATCGCCCAAGGGCTGGTTTTTGTAAACGGAGCTCCGGCGGAACTCGGCTGTGTGGTGGATCCTGAACGGGACATTGTGGTCTATGCAGGGAAGCGCGTTGCATCTGCGCAGGAGAGGACGGTCCTCGCGTTCAACAAGCCGCAATGCGTTGTGAGCACCATGCGCGACCCAGAGGGCCGCATGACCGTGGCGGACTATTTCGTTGATTTCCCGGAGCGGCTTTACCCAGTGGGGCGGCTGGATTACGACTCCGAAGGCCTTCTCATCATGACCAACGACGGGGCGCTTGCGTACCGGATGACACACCCAAAGTTCACGGTAGAAAAGACGTATCTGGTGCATTGCGACGGTGTGCTGACCACGGTGGAGCGCAACGCGCTCGAGCATGGCGTGATGCTTGCCGATGGATTGACCGCACCTGCCCGCATCGGAGAGATCAGAAACCTAAAGTTCGGGAATACGTCCTTTGAAATCACTATCCATGAAGGGCGGAACCGCCAGGTTCGCAGGATGCTTGCGGCAGTGGGACATGAGACGTTGCTGTTGCGGCGGGTAGCGTTCGGCCCAATTAAGCTGGGCACGCTTGCGCAGGGAAAATGGCGCTGCTTGAGTGAAACGGAGTCCGAAAAGCTGGGCATATTGCTGCGATAAAAAGGGGATGCCAAAGCTGAGTTTAGGGCAATATTCCAAAAAAGTGGAATATTGCTTATTTTTTTATTAACGAGGGGCAGGAAAAACAGGAAAGACGGAGAATATAAAAAATAAGGCGGTGAATTGAGTGATATGGAAATTCAAACTTGTTCTTATAAAAAGCCGTTAGAATTTCGGGAACACTATAAATAATCCTTAGAATGGAGGTTGGCTTATGGAAATTAGTCCTTGGTATGTATTGCTGTTAGGCATGGGAACCGTATTCGTTGGCTTGCTGAGCATCATTTTGCTCACAAAACTGATGGGCGCCTTGGTAGGCAAAAAAACGCAAGTTTTGCCTGAGCAAAAACCAGTTGCACAAAACGATGTGTCCATAGCCGCCCCTGCAATACAGCAGCCTGCGTTCCCGATTGCAGACCGTACTTGTTTCAGCGCCGTAGTTGCGGCAGCAGTCGCGTCCTACATGGGGACGGATGCGCCGGGCTTGCGCATCCGAAGCATTAAGCAGTTATCGGCCGTGCCGGCAAGCGGTACGGATGAACATAATCGGTTTATTGCTGTAATTACGGCAGCGATTGCGACCGCAGCCGGCATGGACGCAGCTGGCCTTAGAGTTCACAGCATCCGGAAGATTGAGAATTGACCAAGTAGCATCAAACAACATTATCACGTTTAGGAGGAACCATCATGCGTAAGTTCATCGTGAATGTCAACGGCGCTTCTTATGAAGTGGAAGTAGAAGAGATCACCGGCACACCCTCTGCGGCGAAACCTGCGCAGCCCGCCGTCCCCAAGCCAGCACCCGCTCCCACGCCGGCCTCCGCCCCGGCGCCCGCTGCCGCCTCCGGCGCACAGACTTCCGTAAATGCGCCGATGCCGGGCAACATCCTGGATGTCCGGATAAAAGCGGGCGATACGGTGAAAGCCGGTGACGTGCTATTGGTGCTGGAGGCAATGAAGATGGAAAACGAGATCATGGCGCCTGTCGGCGGAACGATTGCGGCCGTCAACGTAACAAAGGGCGCGAGCGTAAACTCGGGCGATGTGCTTTGCGTGCTTGGCTGAAGTGCCCAATGAAGCAAAGCGTGAACCCTGACCTTTGCTTTTAGAAGGAGGGCGTCATGGAAGTGATCCAAAAATTCCTTTCCACCACCGGGTTTGCAATGCTGATCGAGGACCCGCGGCCGCTTGTGATGATCCTCATCGCATGCTTTTTGCTCTATCTTGCCATCAAGAAAGGCTTTGAGCCGCTGCTTCTGATCCCGATCGCGTTCGGCATGCTGCTTTCTAATCTGCCGGGTACGGAAATGTACCATGCGGCTTTGTTTGAAGGCGGGCATGTCCATTGGGCAGAGTTTAGCGAATCGGCCGGCCTGATCGATTATCTCTACCTGGGTGTGAAGCTCGGCATCTATCCTTCGCTGATCTTCCTCGGCGTAGGGGCGATGACCGATTTCGGCCCGCTGATCGCAAGTCCGCGCAGCCTGATCCTCGGTGCTGCCGCACAAATTGGCATCTTCGTTGCGTTCCTGGGCGCGCTTGGCCTTTCCGCAATCTTCCCGGCCATTGATTTCGGGATGAGGGAAGCTGCCTCCATCGGCATTATCGGCGGAGCGGACGGGCCCACGGCAATTCTTGTTGCTGCGATGCTCGCGCCGCAGCTGCTTGGGCCGATTGCGGTTTCCGCGTATTCCTATATGGCGCTTGTGCCGGTCATCCAACCGCCGATCATGAAGGCGCTCACCACGAAGAAGGAGCGCAGCGTCGTGATGGAGCAGCTGCGTCCCGTATCCAAGACGGAAAAGATCATTTTCCCGATCATGGTCACGATTTTCGTCTCTCTGCTGCTGCCATCGGCCGCGCCGCTTGTGGGCCTTTTGATGCTGGGGAATCTCCTGCGCGAATGCGGCGTAGCGGAGCGCCTTTCCAAAACCGCACAGAACGAGCTGTGCAATATCGTTACGATTTTCCTGGGCATCTCGGTTGGTGCGACCGCCACGGCAGAAGCGTTTTTCAACTGGCAGACTGTCGGCATCCTGCTCATGGGCGTGTGCGCGTTCGCGTTCAGCACCGCGGGCGGCGTGTTGCTCGGCAAGCTGATGTATCTGCTCACTGGCGGGAAGGTGAACCCGCTGATTGGCTCCGCAGGCGTATCCGCTGTGCCGATGGCCGCGCGCGTTTCCCAGGTAGTCGGACAGAAGGAGAACCCTGGCAACTTCCTGTTGATGCACGCTATGGGGCCAAACGTCGCGGGCGTGATCGGCAGCGCGATCGCCGCGGGCGTGTTCCTCTCCCTGTTTGGTTAATTTGCGAAAAGGAGATTGACTTATGGGCAAAAAGCTCTTTATTACCGATACGATCCTGCGGGATGCACACCAATCGCAGGCCGCGACGCGCATGCGCGTCGAAGACATGCTGCCCGCGTGCGAGCTGCTGGACAGCATTGGCTATTGGTCCTTGGAATGCTGGGGCGGCGCGACGTTTGACAGCTGCCTGCGATTTTTAAACGAGGATCCGTGGGATCGGCTGCGCAAGCTGCGCAAGGCCCTGCCGAACACGAAGCTCCAGATGCTGTTCCGCGGCCAGAATATCCTCGGCTACAAGCACTATGCGGATGATGTGGTGGAGCAATTCTGCCGCAAGGCGATCGAAAACGGCATCGACGTAATCCGCATTTTTGACGCGCTCAACGATGTGCGCAACCTCGAAGCGGCCATCAAATACACCAAGAAATACGGCGGCATCTGCGAGCCCGCGATCAGCTACACCATAAGCCCCGTTCACAACGAGGATTACTTTGTAAAGGTGGCAAAAGAGCTTGTGCAGATGGGAGCGGACGTGATCTGCATCAAGGATATGGCGAATCTGTTGCTCCCGTTTGAGGCATATTCCCTCGTGAAACGCCTGAAGGCGGAGGTGGGTGTTCCGATCCACCTGCATACGCACAACACCACCGGCACTGGAGACATGACTTACCTCATGGCCGTACAGGCAGGTGTGGACATCGTGGACTGCGCGCTTTCCCCACTTGCGAACGGCACCTCGCAGCCCGCGACGGAATCACTCGTCGCAACGCTCAAAGGCACTGAATACGATACCGGGTTTAGCCTTGAGACGATGGCGGAGGCAGCAAAGCATTTCCGCGGCGTTGCGAACAAGCTCAAGGCGGAGGGCTTCCTCGACCCGAAGGTGCTCAGCGTGGACACGAATACGCTGATCTACCAGGTGCCAGGCGGCATGCTTTCCAACCTGATCTCCCAGCTCAAACAAGCGAACGCGGAGGAGAAGTATTATGACGTGCTCGCTGAGATCCCGCGCGTGCGCGAGGACTTCGGCTATCCGCCGCTCGTGACGCCGACGAGCCAGATCGTCGGCTCACAGGCCGTGCTCAATGTGCTCTCCGGCGAACGCTACAAGATGTTTACCAAGGAATCCAAGGCTGTGCTGCGCGGCGAATACGGCGCGCTGCCCGGCAAGGTGAACGAAGAAGTGCGAAAAAAGGCGATCGGGGATGAGGATGTTATCACCTGCCGCCCGGCGGATCTGCTCGCACCGGAGCTTGACAAATACCGCGAGGAGATCAAGGACAAAATGCGGCAGGAGGAAGATGTGCTCAGCTATGCGCTCTTCCCGCAGGTTGCGCTCAAATTTTTTGAGGCGCGTGCCAAGGCGGAAGAACCAGCCGCTCCCGCAGCCCGCGCATCCACGCCAGCCAAACCTGAGAAGGATACGCCTGAGCGCGTGACGACACTCTACGTAGAGGACCTTACGATTTAATTCCAAGGCAACGACAAACCAAAACGCAGCTCCATGCACCGCGGCCGACTTGAAAAGCGCGGTGCATTTGCATAGAACTGCAATTTGAAAATGCATCACTTGCATCATTTTGGAAAGCAGGTTGAAATATAGGCGTCAGTCTGCTAAAATAAAAATCGAATATGAATTTGGAGCGGTTGATTCATGCGCATCCTTTTTACAAATGATGATGGTGTCTTTTCCCCGGGGCTGCGTGCGTTGATTTTGGCGTTTGCGCGGGAAGGGGACGAGCTCTTTGTGTCCGCTCCCGATGCAGAGCGCAGCGGCGCGTCTCATTCGTTTACCATGCTTATGCCCTTGCGTGCAAGGGAAGTCTTGATCCCCGGCGCAGAACAGGTTCCGGCATATGCGGTCTCTGGTACTCCGGTCGACTGCGTGAAGCTCGCCTATGGGAACCTTTTCCCGAAGCCGGACCTTTTGATCTCCGGGATTAATCTAGGCGCGAACCGGGGGACGGACATCTTTTATTCCGGTACGGTCTCCGCGGCGATGGAGGGTGCGCTGCTCGGCATCCCTGCCGTCGCGGTATCCAATATCGCATGGCGGCCGCAGTGCTATGAAGCTGCCGTAGCGGGTGCGAGGCTCGCGGCATCTTTGCTTGAGCGCATGCCCGAACTCCGGTTGCTCAACGTGAACGCGCCGGATCTCCCGTTCGCGCAGGTGCGGGGCGCCCGCATTACCCCTGCGGGCGTGCAGGAATACGAAGCCCGCTATGAAGAGAGGACCGACCCCTATGGTCAGAAATATTACTGGGCTCCAGCCGGGAGGCGCAACCCCTGTCGGCCAGATGACGATTGTGACGAGCGGTGGACGAAAGAGGGATTTATTGCGATCACGCCGCTTGCTACGAACATGACGGATGAGGGAGTACTATTTCGCTTGCAGGCGCTGCAAAAAGAGTTGACATTGGAGTCATGAGGATAGCGTATATGCCTAACATGGAAGAAAACGACCTGCTGCTGAAGCTGAATCAGGCTTATAAATCCCTCAGCAAGGGGCAGAAGCAGCTTGCAAACTACATCATGGAAAACTATGACCGCGCTGCGTTTATCACGGCCTCAAAGATGGGGCGCATTGTCGGCGTAAGCGAATCCACGGTGGTGCGCTTTGCATACGCGCTTGGGTACGACGGTTATCCGGAGCTGCAAAAGTCCCTGCAGGAGTTGATCCGGAACAAGCTCACGAGCGTGCAGCGCATCCAGCTTACCTCTGATTTGAAGCAGGACGATGTGCTCAAATCCGTTTTGAAGGCGGATATGGCCAACATCCGCGCTACGATCGATTCGATCGACAACACGGCGTTCAACGCGTCTATTGATGCGCTTCTTAGCGCGGAACGGGTGTACATCGTTGGCGTACGCAGCGCAGCGCCGCTTGCACAATTCCTTTCTTACTATTTAAATTTTGTTTTCGACAATGTAATCACCGTGAACATGATCGTGAGCGACGCTTATGAAAGCATGGTGCGCATCGGTGCGAATGACGTTTGCGTCGGTATCAGCTTCCCCCGCTATTCGCGCCGCACTATCGAGGCGCTTTCGTTTGCCAAAAGCCGCGGCGCAAAGCTGATCGCCATTACGGACAGCGCGTTTTCCCCGCTTGCGGAGCTTGCGGATCATGCGCTGATCGCCCGCAGTGATATGGCGTCCTTCGCGGATTCGCTCGCCGCGCCGCTGAGCCTCATCAACGCGATCATCGTGGCCGCAAGCCTGCAACGTAAGGATGAGGTTTACGAGCGTTTCAGCCAGCTCGAGGGAATCTGGGGGCGGCAGAACGTTTACGTGACCAAGGAAAACGAGAACTGACGCGATGAAGCTGATTTTGATAAGGCACGGCAGAACAGAATGGAACGTGCAGGGCAGAGTACAGGGACGGACGGACATCCCGCTCGATACGACTGGCCGGGCACAGGCAGAGGCGATTGCAAGGCGGCTTGCCGGCATTCATTTGGATGCGGTCTACGCAAGCCCGCTCTCTCGCGCACGGGACACGGCGCAAGCGGTTGCAGCGCACCATGCCTGTGGTGTCCGCATCGCGCAGGAGCTGACCGAGATCAACTTCGGGGCTTGGGAAGGGAAGACCGGGCGCGAATTGGAAACGCAATACGCGGCCCTTTGGCAAGATTGGAACTGGATTCTCCATCCGGAAATCTGCAGGGAAATGGGAGCGGAACCGGCGGATGATATCCTTGCCCGTGTATTGCTCTGTGTACAAAGTGTCCTAGCAGCGCACCCGGAAGAGGCAACGGTAGTGCTTGTGAGCCATACGATGCCGATCAAGCTCCTTACGGCACACATGATCGGCCTCCCGGCAGCGAAGATCCGCGCACTCAAGCTGGCAAATTGCAGCTATACAGAGCTGGCCGTGCGGGATACAGGCCGTGCAGAGCTTTGGACCTGGAACGATACGGCTCATCTGCATGGGGGATGCCTGCAAAGGGGTGAGGCGTTGTGAAAAGAGTTGCTGTGATCGGCGGCGGACCGGCAGGCATGCTGGCAGCCGCAATGGCTGCGGAGCGCGGCTACGCCGTAACCTTGTTTGAAAAGAACGAGAAACTTGGCAAAAAACTGTTCATTACCGGGAAAGGCCGCTGCAACATCACGAATGCAGCCGAACCAGACGCGTTTTTCAAAAACATTCCGCGCAATCCCAAGTTTTTGTACAGCGCGCTGTATGGATACACGAATGAGGATGTGATTGCCCTGCTCGGGCGCTTGGGTGTTCCCACAAAAACGGAGCGCGGTGGGCGCGTATTCCCGGCTTCCGACAAATCCAGCGATGTAATTCGCGCTTTCGCCTCATATGTGAAGCAGGCGGGGGCTGCGGTACGCCTGAACACGCAGGTCGATTCTGCCACGCAAGCCGATGGGGGCGGGTTCCAGCTCAGCGTGGGAGGAGAGACGCTTTTTTTTGACGCGCTTATCATCGCAACGGGCGGCGTGAGCTACCCGAGCACCGGCTCCACAGGTGATGGGTATCGCTTTGCCCATGTGTTCGGCCACACGGTGACCGAGATCCAACCGGCGCTAATTCCGCTTGAAACAGAAGATGAGTGGCCCAAGACGCTTTCCGGCCTCTCCCTGCGCAATGTCACGCTCCGCGCATACAACAAAAAGGGAAAGCTCGCGTTTGAGGAGCTCGGTGAAATGCTTTTCACGCATTTTGGCGTCTCTGGGCCGCTCGTGCTCAGCGCGAGCAGCTTCCTGCCGGGGAATCCTGCGGGCGCAAAACTCAGCATTGACTTAAAACCCGGCCTCACACCGGAAGAACTAGACCGCCGCTTATTGCGGGATTTTGAGGGGAACATCCGCCGGCGCTTTGCCAACGCGCTCGATGCGCTCCTGCCGCAGAGGTTGATCCCAATCGTTGTCGCGCAAAGTGGAATTTCTGGGGAAACGCCGGTGCATCAGGTGACGCGGGAGCAACGGCAAGGGTTCGTTGCGTTGCTCAAAGCGCTTCCGCTCACGGTCAAGCGCGCCCTGCCGGTCGAGCAGGCGATCATCACGCGCGGCGGGGTTTCGGTGAAGGAGATCAACCCATCCACGATGGAATCAAAGCTTGTGCCCGGGCTGTATTTCGTAGGCGAGGTCATCGACGTAGACGCCTGCACGGGCGGTTATAATCTGCAAATTGCCTGCTCTACGGGAGCGTTGGCGGGAAGGTCGGTAGAATAAATCATGAAGAACAAACGCATCAACATCGCCATTGACGGCCCTGCGGGCGCAGGAAAGAGCACGATTGCCCGCATGGTTGCGCAGGAGCTTTCCATCCTGCATCTGGATACGGGCGCAATGTACCGTGCGATGGCGCTTAAGGCGCTGCGCCGTGGGATTGAACCGAGCGATGCGGCGGATGTACTCCCTCTTTTGCCGGAAACGGAAGTCACCGTGGAAAACGTTGACGGCGTGCAGCACACTTATCTCGATGGGGAGGATGTTTCCGCCGTGATCCGTACACCGGAGGTTTCCAAGGGCGCTTCGGACATCGGTGTGATTCCACAGGTGCGCATAAAACTAGCCGAGAGCCAGCGGCAGTTCGCGCAGGAGCACGACGTGATTATGGATGGCCGCGAGATCGGTTCGTTTGTGCTGCCGGATGCGCCCTATAAGTTTTACGTGACCGCATCCGTGGGTGAGCGCGCGCGCAGGCGTTTGTTGGAATTGCAGGAAAAGGGCCTCGGAATGGATAAGACGCTTTCTTCGCTGCAGGATGAGATCCTCGCCCGCGACCATACGGACAGCACGCGGGCGTTTGCGCCGCTTGTGCGTGTGCCGGAAGCCGTTCTGATCGACACCACGAACATGAGCGCCGCGGAAGCCGCTGCGGAAGTGCTCCGCCACGTTGAGGGGGATGAAAAGTAAAGGCCTATGCTGTATCTTTTGATCAAATGGACGATCGGGCAGTTGATCCTGCTCGTGACGCGGCCGATCGTCTATGGAAGACAAAACCTGCGCGTAAAAGGGAAGGCTATCTTCATCGCCAACCACCGTTCCATGTGGGACCCGCTGATACTCGCCCTGATTTCGCCGCGCAACATCCATTTTATGGCAAAAAAAGAGCTGTTTGAATCCAAGATAGGCAACTTTTTTTTTCGCTCGTTGTATGCATTCCCGGTAAACCGGCGCAATGTGGATTTGCAGTCTCTGAAAAATGCGTTGAAAGTGCTTGATAAGGGGGAAGTATTCGGCATTTTCCCGGAGGGGAAGCGCGCTGTTACGGATTCCCTCGATGAATTTGAAAAGGGCGCGGCATTCCTGGCGATCCGTTCCGGTGCACCGGTCATTCCTATTTATATACATCCGGATACGTCGCGCCAGCTCCGTCCAGTGATGCTTGTCGGCAAGCCAATCGACGTAAGCTCTATCGTCGCAGCTGTGAACAAGTCCTCCCTCATCGAAGTGGTGACCGACGAGCTCTCGGATTCCATTGATGCGCTCCGGGCGGAATTGGAGGAACTCTATTGCGGATAAAGGTGGCGGAACATATCGGCTTTTGCTTTGGCGTGCGCCGGGCGATCGAAATGGCGGAGCAGGCTGCCGCCGCGCATGGAAAAGTGTATACCTTTGGCGCGTTGATCCACAACGCCGCGGTTGTGAGGCGGCTTACAGATGAGGGCGTTATTACGGCGGAATCGCTTCAGGAGATTCCACCGGGTTCCCATGTGGTAATCCGGTCGCATGGCGTGCCGCCGGAAACCTATTCGGCATGTGTGGCGCGTGGGCTTAGCATAATTGATGCGACCTGCCCGTTTGTGCAGCGAATCCATGAGATCGCTCTGGAGGAGACCCGCGCTGGGCGCTGTGTGATGATCGTGGGTGATCCGGAGCACCCGGAGTGCATCGGCATCAATGGCTGCTGCGGAGGGAATGCGTGCTTTGTCCGTAAACCGGGGGACGTACTGGCGCTCTCTGAAGCAGAAGCGGTTTCCCTGCTCGCACAGACGACGACCTCCGTTTCCCTGTTTGAGGCAGCGGAGGAGCTGGCTCGGAAACGCTACGTGGATCTATGCGTATTCCGCACCATATGCAGCACCACAGAGGCGCGCCAAAAAGAGGCGGAAGAATTGAGCAAAACGTGTACCCGGATGATCGTGATCGGGGATGAAAATAGCTCAAACACGCAGAAATTGCTTTCCGTTTGCAAAAAACATTGTAAACAGTTGCAATCAATCGCAAAACATAGCGAACTTTCACTTGAAAAAATCCATGTGAATGATATAATAGGTATTGTTTCAGGCGCTTCCGCGCCGGATTGGATAATTAGGGAGGTTATAACTAGGATGAGCGAACTGGAAAAGACGATGGCTGAGAATCCCGTAGAAAACAGTGAGGTAAAAACGGAAGCAACAGCTACCGTCGAAGAGCCCGCCGTGGCGGCCCCCACTGAGGAGACTGCTGTGGAGACTGCAACCGAACAGAACGAGAACACAGATCCCAACTTTGCAGAAGCGTTCGAAAAGACCCTTGTCAGGATTCGGAATGGTCAGATCCTGACCGGATCGGTTGTGCAAATTGTGGATGGTGAAGTGTGCGTGAACATCGGTTATAAGTCTGATGGGTTCATTCCTCGTAGCGAGTTTTCGGCCGATGCGGATGTAAATCCCGCAGACGTGGTAAATGTCGGTGACCAGATCGAGGTGGAAGTCCTCAAGGTCAACGACGGCGAAGGCAACGTTCTGCTTTCCCGCAAGAACGTTGAAAGCAAGAAGATGTGGGACAACCTTGTTCAGGATGAGAATATTCAGGATAAAGTATTCGAAGGCGTTGGCAAGGAAGTTGTTAAAGGCGGCCTGATCGCTACGATCGACGGCGTGCGCGCGTTCATCCCCGCATCCCAGCTTTCCACCAAGTATATCGAGAACATCAGCGAATTCGTAGGCCAGCCCATCAAGCTCAAGGTCATCGAGGTCGATAAAGCCCGCAAGCGCATTGTCGCTTCTCACAAGGCAGTGATGCTGGCAGAAGCGGAAGAAGCGCGCAAGCAGAAGTGGGCTCAGCTTGAGGTTGGCGCGAAGGTCAAGGGCGTTGTACGCAGGATCACCGATTTCGGTGCGTTCGTTGACATCGGCGGCATCGATGGCCTTGTCCATGTGACGGATGTTGCGTGGGGACGCGTAAAGCATCCTTCCGATGTGCTTTCCATTGGCCAAGAGATCGAAGTCCTGATCCGCGATGTGGATGTAGAGCGCCAGCGCGTTTCCCTTGGATATAAGCAGCTTCAGCCTAAGCCTTGGACGATGGCCGACCAGAAGTATCCCGTCGGCACGATCGTGGAAGGCAAAGTCGTGCGAATCGTCCCCTTTGGCGCGTTTGTGGCGCTTGAGCCGACGATTGATGGCCTTATCCATATCTCGCAGGTTGGCGTAAAGCGCATTGTGAAGGTGGAAGATGAAATCAACGTAGGAGACATTGTGCGTTGCAAGGTGCTCGATGTTAACCCTGAGGCGAAGCGCATCAGCCTGAGCCGCCGCGAGGTTATCCTGGAGGAGAACCCTGAGATCGCAGAAGAGCTCGCCAAGGAAAAGGCGGAACGCGAGCGCATCGCAGCAGAGCGTGCGGAGCAGCGTGCAGCGGCTTCCGAGTCTGCCCGCCAGCCGCAGCAGAACCGTTCCGAGCGCCGCGAGCGTCCGGAGCGCAGTGAGCGCCGTGAGCGTCCGCGCCGTGAGGATGCGGATTACGATTTGCCGCCGGTTCAGTCTGCAACGACCTCCCTTGCGGATCTGTTTGCTGGCTTCACCGCAAGCAACGATGAAGAAAAGTAAATTTAACTAAAATTTCAACAACGGGGCTGTCCTTCATGGGCGGCCCTGGCTTTTTATATATAAACAAGGAAGGGAGGATGATAGTTAGGCAGGATCCTGTAAAGCAGGCTCAGTTGAGGCTTTTCCACAAACCAGCGGAACGCGACGCTCTATGTGCAGCCAAACGCGGAATCGGCTTGCAAATAGCTAGGCAAGCGGGATCTGAAACTTTCGGAAGCCATGTTTCATGCTACGGAGCAGAAATATGGCCTAAACTCAAGGGAAGGAAAGAGGAGGTCCCATATTCCAACTATCTGCGAATCGACAATACTGTGCTTGCGCCGCAGACCGTCGCCGCAATCATTGCAGAACGTTTTCAATTATGAGGAAAACTTTGTCGGAATCACGCTTTCTATGGGAGTGAAACCTCTGGAGGCGCTTTTTATGCTTTCAACAGAACGGAAAATATAGTATAATATTATTCGTATGGCGCTATGAGGTGATGAAAGATGGCAACCAAAAAGAAAACCACAAAACGGAATAGGAAGGCTGAAGAGCAGAACAGAAGGGAGGTCTTCGGGATCTGCTTCATTGCGCTTGGCCTCTTTTTAGGCGCAAGCCTGTATTCCGACGCGGTTGGTTTGGTTGGGAAAGCAATCAGCGCGTTTTTCTTCGGTATTTTTGGTTTGGCTGGCTATGCTGTACCGGCTGTGGTTGTGGTGCTCGGTGTGCTGTCTATTATCTTTTCAGAAAATGCTGTGCGGCCCGCAACGTTTTTTCTTGTCCTTTTGAGCGTTGCTTCCTTGTTGACACTGCTTCATATTGAGGCGCGGCCTGCTATTGAGGGTGTGCGCTTTCTGGAATATTATAAGGACGCATATGAATTTGGGACGGCATACCAAGCAGGCGGCGGTATGCTGGGTGCGCTGCTTGCGTATCCCTCCTTGTTGTTGATCGGCAAAGTGGGTTCTTATATCCTGTTCATTGCCTGCATTCTTGTATCGTTTTTGCTGCTGACGAAGCTTTCCATCAAGCATGCGGGAGAAAAGCTCGGAGAGACGATTAAAACAGGCGTTGACCACATGGCGGCGCAGCGTGAACAGCGCAAAGCGGAGCTTTATACAGAGACCCTTGCGCCGCAGCCTACGGTAAAACGGAGCAAAGCCGCGCCGGCCAAGATGGCTGCCGTTACGCAGGAACGGCCGTCCAAGCAGAAACGCAAGGCGCCCGTGCGGGAAGCGGAGATATTCACGATAGAGCCCGAAACGAGCCCGGCGGGCAGCCCGAACGCAGTACGCAACGCAGATGGTGAGCTTGCATTTATGCCGACGAGCGGCACGATCGAGCGCAGAAAGAAAAAGCAGGATGTTCCGCTGCGGGATGAGCAGGGCGACTTTGTCTTCCAGGGATTGGACGAGCCATTGGAAGACGGCAGCTATTTTACGGCCGAATATATCCCGCCGGTGCCAGAGGAAGCGCGCGTCTCCCGCATTTCGGATCGCGCGCCGGCAGCGGAAGAAAAAACGCCCGCGCCGGTAGTTGCGCGTGCCCCTCAAGCGGCTGCTGATGCGGCACAGCCTGCGGAGGTGGAAAGCATCGATTCCAGTGCGCCGGTCATCGAATACCAACGGCCGCCGTTCACGCTGCTCAACAGCCCGAACCCGCATTATGCGGCCGGAACGGAATCCCCGCAGGAAAAGGGAAAGCTGCTGGTGGAAACGCTTGCGAGCTTTAACATCAGCGCGCGCATCATCAACATCAGCGTCGGCCCCGTAATCACGCGCTTCGAGCTGCAGCCTGCGCAGGGCGTCCGCGTAAACCGGATTACGACGCTTTCACAGGACATCGCGCTTGCACTTGCTGCGCCGCGCGTGCGCATTGAGGCGCCTATCCCAGGGAAAGCGGCTATCGGCATCGAAATCCCGAACAAGAGCACCGCACCTGTATTGCTGCGGGAGGTCGTGGAATCCAAGGAATTTATGGCGGCAAAATCGCCGATTGCGTTCGCGCTCGGCAAGGACATTGCGGGCAAGGTGATGTTCGCGGATCTCGACCGCATGCCGCACCTTTTGATTGCGGGCTCCACCGGTTCTGGCAAAAGCGTCTGCATCAACGACATTATCATCAGCATGGTCTATAAATCCGCGCCGAGCGATGTGCGGATGATCCTCATTGACCCCAAAGTGGTCGAAATGAAGGTCTTTTCCACATTGCCGCACCTGCTGCTGCCCGTTGTGACCGACCCAAAAAAGGCGGCGGGCGCGCTCAAGTGGGCAGTGCTCGAAATGGAGCAGCGTTACCAAAAGATGGCGCAAAAGAACGCGCGTGGGTTGGATCGCTATAATTCCCTTGTGGAAGAGGCGGAACGCCTTCCGCGCATCGTGATCGTGATCGACGAGCTTGCCGACCTCATGATGGTCGCTGCGAAGGACGTGGAAGAATCGATCTGCCGCATCGCGCAGTTAGGCCGCGCATCCGGCATTCACCTGATCGTCGCCACACAGCGCCCGTCCACGGACATCATCACGGGTCTTATTAAAGCAAACATTCCCTCGCGCATCGCGTTTATGGTTTCCTCGGCGGTAGATTCGCGCGTCATCATGGATGAGAGCGGCGCGGAGAAGCTGCTTGGCAAGGGTGATATGCTCTTCCATGCGAACGGCGCAAACAAGCCTGTGCGCGCGCAGGCCGCTTTTGTTTCGGATGAAGAGGTAGAGCGCGTGATGGACTTTTTCGGCGAAAACGAGGCAACGCCGCCGGTACAGGAAAGCGCGTTTGAGGATTTAACTTCCGGCGCGGCCACAGGCGCCCAAGGGAACGGGAAGCAGGAGGACGAGCTTCTGCCGGAGGCCGTGAAGATCGTGCTTGACAGCGGCCAGGCTTCTATCTCAATGATTCAGCGCCGCCTGCGCGTGGGCTATGCACGCGCAGCGCGGCTGATCGACATCATGGAGCAGATGAAGATCGTGAGCGGCTTCGACGGCAGCAAGCCGCGAAAACTCCTGATCGACCATGCGGAGTACAATCGCATGTTTGGTACTGGAAACGAAATGGAGGGGGACGAGGCATGAGCACAGTCGGCGTTATTTCGCTTGGTTGTTCTAAAAACCGCGTGGATTCCGAGCGCATCCTCGGCTGCTTTGCGGACGCGGGGTTCGTGATCACGGCGAATCCGGAGGAAGCCGAAGTGCTTCTTGTGAACACCTGCGGCTTCATTACACCTGCGAAGGAGGAATCCATCAACACGACGCTTGAGATGGCACAATACAAGGAGCATGGCTGCTGCAAGCTGCTTGTCATGACCGGCTGCCTGAGCCAGCGCTACCGCGCAGAGCTCGAAGAGGAGATGCCGGAGGTCGACCTCTTCTGGGGCGTGCGCGAACCAGAGCTGCTCGTGCGCCGCGTTTGCGCGATGTTGGGCTTGCTGCCTGTGGATTGCGCGATGCGTGGACAGCGCATTTTAACTACGCCCGCTTACAGCGCGTACCTGCGCATTGCGGATGGGTGCGACAACCGCTGCACGTACTGCGCGATCCCGCTGATCCGTGGCGGGCGAAAGAGCGTTCCCATGGAGGCGCTGCTTACAGAGGCGCGTACACTTGCAGAAAGCGGCGTGACGGAGTTGACGCTGATCGCACAGGATACCTCTGCATACGGCACGGAGCTTTATGGCAAACCGATGCTCGCGGAGCTTTTGCGCGCGCTTTGCAACATAGATGGCTTCAAATGGATCCGCGTCCTTTATGCATATCCGAACACCGTAACCGAGGCGCTGATCGATACCATGCTTTCCAACGACAAAATCGTCAAGTACATTGATATGCCGATCCAGCACATTGCGCCGCGTCTCCTGACGGATATGAACCGCCATGGCACGCGTGAACACATTGAGCACATGGTGGAATATATCCGTAAAGCTTCGGATGATTTTATCCTGCGCACGACGGTGATGCTCGGCTTCCCTGGAGAGACGGAAAAGGAATTTGGGCAATTGGCCGAATTTTTACAAAATCACCCGTTTGACAGGGTGGGAGCGTTCACCTTCTCTCCGGAGGACGGCACTCCTGCAGCATTGATGGACGGGCAGTTGGACGAAACGGTAAAGCAAAGGCGCTTAGACGCAATTATGCAGGCGCAGCAGCGCATTTCACTCGCGCGCAACCAAAGACGCGTCGGCCAGGAAGAAACCGTTCTTGTGGAGCGCATTGCGGGCGACGTAGCGTTTGGCCGCAGCTATGCGGAAGCGCCCGATGTAGACGGCCTTATCGCCGTTTGCGGCGCGACGCATGCGGGCCTTGCGCCTGGCATGTTCGTGAAGGCCAAACTGACGCATGCGGACGCATACGATTTGAAAGGAGAACTCTTGCGATGAATTTGCCAAATAAGCTGACAATTTTACGTATTATTCTGGTCCCTGTATTCGTAGCGTGCTTCTATCTCCCCGTGGCAGGCGCGATGTACATTGCGGCGGCCGTGTTTGTGATCGCATATTTCACGGATATGCTGGATGGGCATATCGCGCGCAAATATAACCTCATCACGGATTTCGGAAAGCTGATGGATCCGATGGCAGATAAGCTCCTGACTGCCGCTGCCATGATCATGCTGACTGCGTATGGCCTTTGCTCGCCGGTCGCCACATTCCTGACCATCGGCCGGGAGCTTGTCATCAGCGCGTTCCGTCTTGTTTCCGCGATGCAGGGCGTCGTGATTGCAGCGGGCAAGATCGGAAAGCTCAAGACGCTTACGCAATTTATCGGCATCGTTTTGATCCTCCTTGGGAATCCTGTGTTCAACCGGATCGGCGTGCCGTTTGACCAGATCGTGATCTGGATCTCCGTTGTACTTGCGGTTTGGTCCTGCGTCGACTACATTGTGAAAAACCTTAAGGCATTGAAATTCGACTGATGCAATCAATGCTACGCATTTGAAAGGCGATACGTATGATAGCTGAAATCCTTTCCGTCGGCACGGAACTGCTGATGGGCAATATCGTAAACACGAACGCACAGTACATATCCCAGAAGCTGTGTGATCTCGGTGTCAACTGCTATTTTCAAACCACGGTGGGCGACAATCATGACCGTCTTGTGGCAGCGGTAGAGACTGCGCTTTCCCGCGCGGATATCCTCATCCTGACGGGGGGCCTCGGCCCCACGGCGGACGATTTGACCAAAGAAACGATCGCGGACGCATTCGGGCGGGAACTCGTGCTCGACCCGGCGTCCGAACAGCACATCCACGCGCGTTTCGCACGCATGGGGCGGGAGATGACGCCCAATAACCTGAAGCAGGCGATGTTCCCGCGCGGCAGCATCATCCTGCCCAACCCCAATGGCACCGCGCCAGGCTGCATCGTGGAGGAAGAGGAAAAGGCAGCGATCCTGCTTCCGGGCCCGCCCAAGGAGATGGCGCCCATGTTCGATGCGTCGGTGATGCCATATTTGGAAAAGCGCAGCGGCCATATGCTGTTTTCCCATGTTGTGCGCGTGTTCGGCATGGGCGAATCCGAAGCGGAGTACCGCCTGCGTACACTGATGGAGCGCCAGTCGAACCCGACAATCGCACCCTATGCCCTCTCCGGCGAGATGAAACTGCGCGTCACCGCACGCTGCAAAAGCGCGGAGGAAGGCGAGCGGATGATGGCGCCGCTGATTGATGAGATCAAGGAAACGCTTGGGAGCGTCGTCTATTCTATCGATGACCAGGAACTGCATGAGGTCTGCGCGGCGCTGCTCAGGGAGCACGGCGCAACGCTTGCTGTGGCAGAGAGCTGTACCGGCGGCATGATCGCCTCGAAACTTGTATCCGTGCCAGGGATTTCCGCGCATTTCATCGAGGGAGCTGTTACGTATTCCAACGATGCGAAGATCCGCCGCCTTGGCGTGCGGCCGGAAACGCTTGCCGCGCACACGGCTGTAAGCGCCGAGACAGCCCGCGAAATGGCGGAAGGGATCCGGCGTACTTCCGGCGCGAGTCTAGGCGTTGCAACAACTGGCATTGCTGGACCAGACGGCGGAACAGTGGAGCAGCCGGTCGGACTTGTCTATATTGCCCTTGCGAGCGAAAGCGGGACTGCTGTGCAGGAACTGCGCCTGACGGGCAGCCGGGAACGCATCCGCAATGCGGCGAGCCTGCATGCGCTCAATTTGATCCGACGTCATTTTTTTGGTGATTTTGCAAATAGCTGATGCAAAAAATACGAACACATGTTAGAATGACGATAGTGCATTGATTTTATAAAAAAGGATGGTACCGCCCGCTATGGCAATGGAAAAAGAAAAAGCGTTAGAGATGGCGTTAAGCCAGATCGAGAAACAATTCGGCAAAGGCGCTGTGATGAAGCTGGGCGATGCGGCTGCAAAAATCAGCGTATCCACGATCCCTTCCGGCTGTCTGGAGCTAGATTTTGCGCTTGGCGTGGGCGGGATTCCGCGCGGCAGGATTATCGAGATCTACGGCCCGGAATCCTCCGGCAAAACGACGATCGCGCTGCATATCATCGCGGAATCCCAGAAGCTGGGCGGGACTGCCGCTTTCATCGATGCGGAGCACGCACTCGATCCCGTATATGCGGAAAACCTCGGCGTGGATGTGGACGAGCTTTATGTTTCCCAGCCCGATACGGGCGAGCAGGCGCTTGAAATTTGCGAAGCGCTGGTGCGCAGCGGCGCGATGGACGTGGTTGTCATCGACTCTGTGGCTGCGTTGGTGCCCAAGGCGGAAATCGAGGGCGACATGGGAGATGCGCACGTCGGCTTGCAGGCGCGCCTGATGTCCCAGGCACTTCGCAAGCTGGCGGGTATTATCAGCAAATCCAATACGATCGTAATCTTCATCAACCAACTGCGCGAAAAAGTCGGCGTAATGTTCGGCAACCCGGAAACGACTACTGGCGGCAAAGCGCTCAAATTCTATGCTTCGATCCGCCTCGATGTGCGCCGGGCCGACTCCATCAAGAACGGGGGCGAGGTTGTCGGCAACCGCACGCGCATCAAGGTCGTAAAAAACAAGGTCGCCCCACCGTTCAAAACCGCGGAGTTCGACATTATCTATGGCGAGGGCATCTCGCACGAAGGCTCTGTGCTTGACATGGCTGTGGAGCATAAGATCATCACCAAAACCGGTGCATGGTATTCCTACGGCGATATGCGTATGGCACAAGGGCGGGACAATGCACGCCTATTCCTGAAGGACAACAAGGAGCTTTGCGATGAGATCGAGGGCAAACTCCGCGCGGAATTTGCCGCAGCCGCCGCAAAAACGGAAACCCAGGAGATGCCGGAGGAGTAACCAACTCATAGCAGTCTGCAAAAATAACCTTAAAATATCGCATGCAAGTCAAGGATACGGCTTTCCGTATCCTTGACTTTTATTTTCAAAGGGGTTAAAATAACTGTGAGTAATTATGTCGGTGTGTAATTTCATAGATTTTTATGGTTTATGAAATTGTGTCCATGCATACTGAGTAGTTAGATACTCGGCATTTTATATACACTTGGAGGTGCTTGTTTATCCGTGAATGAGATTATAATCCCCATTGCAGTTGGGGTGGTTTGTTTGGCTGCCGGTGGGTTCGGCGGGTATTGCTACCGCAGGAACATCGCAGAGGCGAAGGTTGCAAAGGCGGAAGACGCCGTAAAGCAAATGATTGAGGACGCGCAAAAGCGCGCGGAGAGCATAAAAAAAGAAACGATCCTCGAGGCGAAGGAAGAGGTTTACCGCATCAAAAGCGAGAATGAGAAGGAAAACCGGGACCGGCGCAACGAATTGCAACGAGCGGAACGCAGGCTTGTGCAGCGCGAAGAAACACTTGATAAAAAGATCGACGGTGTAGAACAGCGTGAAGAAGCGCTCAACAAGAAGCAAAAAGAGGTCGAAACGCTGGAAGCCTCCATTCAGGAGCTGCATGACCGCCAGCTGAAGGAGCTTGAGACGATTTCCGGAATGTCGATGGACGAGGCAAGGGAAATCCTTTTAAGCAATGTTGAACGCGATGCGCGCCATGAGGCGGCGCTGATGATCCGCGATATTGAGGCGAAAACGAAGGAAGAAGCGGATAAACGCGCGCGCAACATCGTCTCCATGGCGATCCAGCGCTGCGCGGCGGATCACGTGGCGGAAACGACCGTATCCGTTGTTCCGCTCCCCAACGATGAAATGAAAGGCCGCATCATCGGCCGCGAGGGCCGCAATATCCGCACCCTCGAAACCGCGACGGGCGTCGATCTCATCATCGACGATACGCCGGAAGCCGTCATCCTTTCCGGCTTCGATCCCGTCCGCCGCGAGGTTGCGCGCATCGCGCTCGAAAAGCTCATCATGGATGGCCGCATCCATCCCGCGCGCATTGAAGAAATGGTGGAGAAGGCGCGCAAGGAGGTGGACGTGCAGATCCGTGAGGCAGGCGAGCAGGCCATCTTTGAAACCGGCATCCATGGGCTGCACCACGAGCTTGTAAAGGTACTTGGCCGTCTGCGCTATCGCACCAGCTATGGCCAGAATGTGTTGAAGCACTCCATCGAGGTTTCCCATCTGGCAGGCATTATGGCCGCGGAGATTGGGGCGAACGTGGGCCTTGCGAAGCGTGCGGGCCTGCTGCACGATATAGGCAAGGCGATCGACCACGAGGTCGAAGGCCCGCATGTGCAGATCGGCGCGGATCTTGCCAAGAAGTACCGCGAGAACAACCAGGTTGTGAATGCAATCATGGCGCATCATGGCGACGTGGAACCAGCGACAGTAGAGGCCGTGCTCGTGCAGGCTGCGGACGCAATTTCTGCGGCGCGTCCCGGCGCGCGCCGTGAAACGCTTGAGAATTACATCAAGCGCCTTGAAAAGCTGGAGGAGATTGCAAACTCGTTTGAAGGTGTGGATAAGTCTTATGCCATTCAGGCGGGCCGTGAGGTGCGGATCGTGGTGAAACCGGAGAACGTGAACGATGCGGATACTGTCATCATGGCGAAGGAGATCGTCAAGCGCATTGAGACGGAACTCGAATATCCTGGCCAGATCAAGGTGAACGTCATCCGCGAAACGCGTGCGGTGGAATTTGCAAAATAAGGGAAGCCTTTGCACGATCAAGGATATGCTTTGCAGCATATCCTTGATTTTTGAATGGGAGGAAGCATGGAACAGTTGATCCCGGTTGCGGATGCACATTGCGACTTTTTATATTACATGCTCTACGATCATTTCAAACTGAAAACGACCGCGCCAAGGCAGGCCGTGAGCCTTTCGCATCTGCGCAAGGGCGGCGCGGCACTCCAGTTTTTTGCGGCGTGGATCGACCCTGATATGCGTGCTTCCGGCTTGCAGCAGTGCATGTGGCTGATTGATGCGTATTACCGCATGCTCGAGGAATGCATGGACGCGGGCGTCGTGCCGTTTTCGCCAGAGTTTAAGCCGGAGGACGGGAAAATCGCAACGGTGCTCACCATCGAGGGCGGCGAGGCGCTGATGGCCCGGGAGGAAAACCTGCGCCTGTTTTACCGGCTGGGCGTACGCGCAATGACGCTGACGTGGAACGCTACCAACGAGCTTGCGCATCCTGCTATGAGCCGGGTGAACCGAGGCCTCACGAAGCTGGGAAGAGAGATTGTCTACGAAATGGATCGGATCGGCATGGCGGTGGATGTGGCGCATCTGAGCGATGCGGGGATTGACGACGTGCTTTCCATTGTAAGGCGGCCAGCCTTTTCATCGCATACCAACGCGCGCGCTGTCTGCCCACACAAGCGCTCCCTTTCCGATGAGCATATCCGAGCCATCGCAGAAAGCGGCGGCGTTGTCTGCGTGAATTACTATCCGCCGCAGCTCTGCCGCAAAGGGGAAGCCTGTATCGCGGACATCGTACGGCATATCCTGCATGTTGCTGAAATAGGCGGAATCGAGCATGTGGCGCTTGGTTCAGATTTTGACGGAATGAGCGAATATCCCAAGGATCTAAAGAACTGGGGGGATGTACCGAAGCTCCTGGACGCGCTTTTTCACGAGGGCCTTTCGGAGGCAGAGGTGCGGCGCATCGCGTATGATAACCTGCGGGATTATATTGTGCGATTTTATTGAAGCAGGAGGTTGGTTCCTTGATTTACCTGATCGCGGGCGACACACATACGGGAAAGACACTTCTTGCGCAGCGGCTTATGGAGAAGTATGGATGGCCATATCTTTCCATTGATCATCTGAAGATGGGCCTGATCCGAAGCGGTCTCTGCCCGTTCCGGCCGGACAGCCCAGAAGCTGAGCTGACGGATTTTCTTTGGCCGGTCGTGCGGGAAATCGTGAAGACATGCATCGAGAATCGGCAGAACTTGATTGTGGAAGGCTGCTATATCCCATTTGATTTTGCAAAGGATTTCGATGCGGGATTCTTGCGAGAGATTCGCTATGTTTGCCTGATTTTCAGCCGGCGGTATCTGGAGGCACGGTTTGACACAGTGCTCGAGCAGGAAAACGCAATCGAACGGCGTATGCCGCCCAGTGATTGCGACAAAGAAAGCATAATTGCGGAAAACGAGCGTAACCTGTTGGAGTGCAGACGGCGCGGGCTCAAATATATCCTGACTGATACGGAATACGCCGTCAGCGCAGATGCCTGGGAGCTCAATTCGTAACGCTGCCTTCCGAGGCCATATTTTTTCAGAAAATACTCGACGCAGTTCCTTGCCAAGACGCTGTATTTTGTAATATTCGCTATTGGTGGCAGGATGCTTGTTGCCAACGAACAACCACTCACAGTATTCATAAAACAGGCTGAATTCCAGCGGTTATCAGCATGCGCTTATCGCAAGGTCGTATATGCTGTACTCACCTATGCTTTCCTCATCGGTAAACTTGCGGCCGGGCACACGAGATTCATCTTGGCAAGGATACTCCGAATTTTTCGCTCCGGAATGCGTCGCTTCATTTCAATTCAATGAAAAAAACAAAATCCCCCCAATTTTGACGTGCAAAATCGAGGGGATTCCTTGGCAGGGGCAGAAAGATTCGAACTCTCAAGAACGGTTTTGGAGACCGCTATGTTACCATTACATCATGCCCCTTTGAGTTAACGAACGTATTATAGCATTCCAGATGCACGCCTGTCAATCATTTCTATGCGTCGAGTTTTGCATTGCGGTTTGCAGGCATAAAAGCTATAATAACATTAGTCTTAATATACTTATGAGGTAAACGAATGAAAAAGACCGTTGAAGTCGCGCCGGAAGAACTGCACGAGAGCCTGGACGCCGCTGCGCGCCTGAAGGAAGAACTGCAGGGGCACGGCTTCCAATATTATATCGAATCCTATGGATGCCAGATGAACGACCATGACGCGGAAAAGCTTTCCGGGATGCTTCAGGCATCGGGCTATGTACCCGCGCCATCCAAAGAAGAAGCGAGCCTGCTGATCTTCAACACCTGTTGTGTGCGTGAACACGCGGAGAAACGCGTGTTCGGCAACATTGGGGCGCTCAAAAAACGCAAGGAAGCGGAGCCTGGGATCATGATCTGCGTATGCGGCTGCATGATGCAGCAGCGTGAGGTAGCGGAGCGGCTTTACAAGCGCTTCCCGTTTGTGGATCTTGTATTCGGCACACATGAGCTGCATCACTTCCCGATGCTGCTTTCCCGCGCGCTTGCGGGAGAGCGTGTTTTTTCCGTGCGCGAAAGCGACGGCGAGATTGCGGAAGGGCTCCCGGTGGTGCGCGGCGGCAGCTTTTCCACGTTCGTTACGATCATGTATGGCTGCAACAATTTCTGCACGTATTGCATCGTACCATATGTGCGCGGCCGGGAACGCTCCCGCGCGCCGGAAAACATCATCGCTGAAGTGCGCGCGCTTTCGCAGCAGGGCTTCCGGGAGATTACGCTCCTTGGGCAAAACGTGAATTCCTATTCGCATGCGGACGACGGGGTGGATTTTCCAGAACTGCTGCGGCGCGTAAATGAGGTCGAAGGAATCGAACGCATCCGCTTCATGACCTCGCATCCGAAGGACCTTTCGCCTCGTTTGATCGAAGCCATGGCGACGCTCCCGAAGGTTTGCAATCACATCCACCTCCCGGTACAATCCGGAAGTGACCGCATCCTTGCAGCGATGAACCGCCGCTATACACGGGAAAAATACCTGGGCCTTGTGCGCGACATCCGCGGGGCGGTGAAGGGCGTGGAGCTGACAACGGACATCATTGTGGGTTTCCCAGGTGAGACGGAGGAGGATTTTGCGGATACGCTTTCCCTGGTGCGCGAGGTTGGCTTTGCGGCGGCCTATACCTTCATGTATTCGCCGCGCCTTGGGACGCGCGCGGCCGCGATGAAAAACCAGGTACCGGAAGAAATCAAGAAAGAGCGCCTGCTGTGCCTGAATGCCTGCTGCGCAGAGCAGCTCCAGACGAGCAATAAAAAATACATCGGCCAGAGCGGCACAGTGCTTGTGGAAGGCTGCGACCAGCGGGAAGGAGCGCCTGTGGCATTTGGCAAACTCACGAATTTCAAGATGGTCTATTTCCCCGGCGGCGCAGATCTAATCGGCAAGATGCGCCGGGTTCAAATCACGGGAACGCAGAACAATTCGCTTACCGGCACGCTGGCGGAATGAGCGGAAAGGCAGAGGAAAGCCATGGTAATTGACAAAGCGAGGGATCTCGGCATCGCGCTGAGCGAATCCCCGGAATTCCAGCATATGCTGCAGGTGCGCGCCGCCATAGAGGAAAATGAAACGCTTGTGAACATGATCAATTTGCTGCATGAAAAGCAGCGCATGATCGGGAAGCTTCTGGCGGAAGGTGAAGATACGGACAGCCGGACCGACATTGCGACGCTTTCCAATGAGATTGAGGATATCCAGACGGAGCTTATGGAATCCCAGCTGTTCACGGAAATGCTGGATGCGCAGCATGCCTTTGAAGCGTTGATGCAACGCGTAAACCGCGTGATTGCTGCATGCATCGGAGCAGATTTTGATGGCGGCGCGTGCGACAGCTGTATGCACTAAACTATGAACCGGGTTTTTGAGCGACCATACGATGACAGGGGAGGAAAACGCGCTATGCCGGCAAGCCTGACGCCCATGATGCAGCAATACTTGACGCTGAAGGAGAAATATAGCGACTGCCTGCTGTTTTTCCGCTTGGGCGACTTTTATGAAATGTTCTTTGAGGATGCGCTGACCGCAGCGCGCGAGCTGGACATTGTGCTCACCGGGCGCGATTGCGGGTTGGAGGAGCGCGCGCCGATGTGCGGCGTGCCGTATCATTCTGTGGATTCCTATATCAGCCGCCTGATTGAAAAGGGCTACAAAGTGGCTGTTTGTGAGCAGCTGACCGATCCTGCGCTTGCAAAAGGGCTTGTAGAACGCGACGTGGTGCGCGTGTTTACGCCGGGCACTGTGATCGAGGAAAGCATGCTTAACGAGCGCAAGAACAATTATATCGCAGCGCTGTTCCTGTGCGCAAACACGCTCGGCCTTGCCTATTGTGACGTTTCCACTGGGGAATTTACCGTCGCAGAATTTTCATCCGAAAAATGGGTGGGGGAACTTACGGATGAGCTTGCCCGCATAGAACCTACGGAGATCATTGCAAACGATGCGCTGTTTTTGCAGGAAACGCTTGTGAAGCGCCTGCAAAGCACGAGCTTTTTAGAATGTTATGCAGGCTGGGCTTTCGAGCAGGAACAGGCGAATGCGCGCCTTTGCGCGCATTTCCGCGTTGCGAACCTTGCGGGCTTCGGCTGTGAAAAACTCGTAAGCGCGATCTCCGCAGCGGGCGCGCTGCTCGCTTACCTGGAGGATACGCAGAAAAATTCCCTTGCGCACATCAGAAAGCTCAGCGTCCTGCGCCGCACGCTTTATATGGGCCTAGACGCGTCTACGCGCCGCAACCTGGAGCTGACTCAGCCGCTTCGCTTTGAGGGCAGCAAAAAGAGCACGCTGCTCTATCTTCTGGATAAGACATCCACCGCCATGGGCGCGCGCCTTCTGCGTGCCTGGCTGGAGCAGCCTCTGCAAAATATGGACGACATCAACGCCCGGCTCGACGCGGTGGAAGAATTGTTCAAAAAGCAGCATGCGCGGGAGGTTTTACGCAACACGCTCAATTCGATTTACGACATCGAGCGTCTTTGCAGCCGCATCGCCTATGGAACTGTACACGCGCGGGATTGCGACGCGCTGCGTGCATCGCTCGGCCGCTTGCCCGAAGTGCTTGAAGCGGTCAATGCGCTCGAAGCGCCCGAATTCCGGCGGATTGCCGCAAACCTTGACCCGATGGAAGACATCTGTACGCTGCTCGCTGCGGCGATCGTAGAAAACCCGCCCGTGAGCGTGAAGGAAGGCGGCGTGATCCGCGATGGCTATAACGAAGAGGTAGACTCCCTCCGTATAGCCGCACGCGATGGCAAAAGCTGGATTGCTAAAATGGAAGCGGACGAACGCGCGGCAACGGGCATTAAGAACCTCAAAATCGGCTACAACCGCGTGTTCGGCTATTATATCGATGTAACGAAATCCTATCAGAGCCTTGTGCCGTATACCTATCAGCGCAAGCAGACGCTCGCCAACTCTGAGCGCTACATTACCCCGGAGCTTAAGGAGCTGGAGGAGACGATTGTCGGTGCGGAAGAAAAGCTGGTGGCCCTGGAATACAAGCTCTTCCTCGAGCTGCGCGAAACGCTTGCAGGGTGCATTGAGCGCCTGCAGTGGGACGCGAAACTCATCGCCGAGCTGGACGTTTACCGAGCGCTTGCTCAGGTCGCTTTCGAAAACGATTATTGCCGCCCACATATGCAGAAGAAGGGCGCGATCAACATCGTCGATGGCCGTCATCCTGTAGTGGAACGTTCCTTGAAGGACGGCTTTATCCCGAACAACACGCTGCTCGACGCCAAGGAAAACCGCCTCCTGATCCTGACCGGGCCGAACATGGCGGGAAAGAGCACTTATATGCGTCAGGTTGCTCTCATCGTGCTGATGGCGCATGTTGGCTCCTTCGTGCCGGCAAAGAAGGCGGCAATTACGGTGACAGACCGCATCTTTACGCGCGTCGGCGCGTCGGACAACCTGGCCTCCGGGCAAAGCACGTTTATGGTGGAGATGAGCGAGGTTTCCAATATCCTCAACAACGCGACGGCGAACAGCCTGCTGATCCTCGATGAAATTGGCCGCGGTACCAGCACGTTTGACGGCCTCAGCATCGCCTGGGCGGTACTCGAACACATTGCGGATCCCGCAAAATGCGGTGCAAAGACCCTGTTTGCGACGCATTACCATGAGCTGACCGAACTTGAGGGCAAGCTCCCGGGCATCAAGAATTACCGTATCTCCGTGAAGGAGGTAGGGGACGACATCATCTTCCTGCGCCGGATCGTTCGCGGTGGGGCGGATAAGAGCTTCGGCGTGCAGGTCGCACGCCTTGCCGGACTCCCGGACGACGTGATCGCGCGGGCGAAGGAGCTCCTGCGTGACCTGGAGGCGGCGGACATCAACCGGAGCCTCATGGATGAGCTCCAAGCGCCGGCGGATGATGCCCAGCAGCTAACGCTGTTCGGTTCGCCTGCGCCGGACGACATCGTGGAATCGCTTAAGCAGATGAACGTAGATGCGCTCACGCCGCTTGAGGCCCTTAACACGCTTTATGACCTGCATATGCGGGCAAAATTGAGGTAACGATGAATCGAATCAAGGTATTAAGCCAATATACAGCAAACCAAATCGCCGCCGGCGAGGTGGTGGAACGCCCGGCTTCCGTCGTGAAGGAGCTCGTGGAAAACGCGATCGATGCGGGAGCGACGGCAATCACCATAGAAACGAAGGGGGGCGGCTTGGAGTCTATCCGCGTTACAGACAACGGCAGCGGCATTGCGGCTGAAGATGCGGAAACGGCGTTCCTCCGGCACGCGACGAGCAAAATCAGCACGGCGGAGGATCTCTCGCACATTGAAACCCTCGGCTTTCGCGGGGAAGCCCTCGCGTCCATCGCGGCCGTCGCACATGTGACGCTCAGGACCCGCACAGCGGTGGAAGAGGCGGGGACGCTCCTTCGCATCAGCGGCGGGGAGGTGCGCGAAAAAAGCGCGATCGGCACGCCGCAAGGCACAGCACTCGAAGTGGAAAACCTGTTCTACAATGTGCCGGCGCGGCTCAAGTTTATCAAAAGCGCACGCGCTGAGGCCGCGTACATCAGCGACTATGTTTCCCGCATGCTTATGGCACGGCCTCAGATCGCCTTCAAACTTATCCAAAACGGGAAGACGGTCTATCAAAGCGCGGGAGAGGGGAGCCTGCGCGACGCTGTTTACTGCGTTTACGGCGGGGACATGTTCCCGCATCTGCGCGAGCTTTTCTACGATGATGGATACGTCTGTCTTTCGGGCTTCATCGGCACGGAGCAGGCAGCGCGGAGCAACCGCAATGCGCAATCATTTTACATCAATGCGCGTTATATTAAATCCCAAAAGCTGTCCTTTGCGCTTCAGCGTGCCTACGATATGCGCCTGATGGTGGGCCGGTTCCCGTTTGCGGTACTCAACATCGTGATTTCCCCAAACGAGATCGACGTAAACGTCCACCCAAACAAGCTCGACGTTCGCTTTAAAAACGAGGAACGCATCCTGCGTGCGGCGACCATCGCAGCACGGCAGGCCCTGGGCGACCCGGTAGCGCTGCCGAACCGGCAGTCGTCAATGCAGGACGAGCAATTCAGGCAAACGGCTGATGACAACATATCTCTGCGACAAAACGAAGAACCGCACATCACGGCTTATGTGCCGCGCGCGGAACAGCCTATATTGGAAACTCTGGCTGCTAAAGCGGAAACGGCATCCGAATTATTCCGCCCGGTGGAAGCTGAAAAAGCGCCGGTCCTCCGCGAACCAGCCGCAGCGCTGGTCCGCCCGCTGCCAGATCCATTCCCGCGGCAGGAGCCGCGCACCCAAGGATATGTTCCCGTTCCCATCCCCGATCAAATTACGGCGTTGGAACCGCCGGAAAAGCCGGTTATACCGGAGCGAGAGGAGCAGACGCGCCTTGTTTGCAACGCCTATCGGATCATTGGCCAGGCGTTCGATTGCTACTGGATCGTCCAACAGGATGACAACGTGTTTTTCATCGACCAGCATGCGGCGCACGAGCGCAGGCTGTATGAACGCTTTGCGGAGAAAGGCGTTGCGGCGCAATCACAAATTCTGCTGGTTCCAACCGTTCTGAAGCTCTCGCCGTTTGAGTTCAGCACGTTGATGGACAACCTGCCGCAATTTGAGGAGTTGGGCTTTGAAATCGAGGAATTCGGCATGCTGACCGTGAGCGTGCGCGCTGTGCCGCACCTGATCGGCCAGCCGCAAACGGCCGCGTTCCTGCGGGAAGCCATTGCGCTGCTCGATAAGCGCAACCGCCTTTCCACTGTGGAACTAAAACGCGCCGCGCTGATCCAAGCGGCATGCAAACATGCGGTGAAAGCGGGCGAGGTGCTCGAACGCGTCGAAATCGAAGCGCTTTTGCGCGAATATGAGGCCGAAGGAGCGCCACTGACCTGCCCGCATGGCCGGCCCGTGATGGTAAAGATGACTAAGCTTGATTTTGAGAAACTCTTTAAGAGGGCACTTTAAGCATATGCAGCAAAAGCAGAAGCTTTATTTAATCGTCGGCCCGACGGCCAGCGGGAAAACGGCTGCGTCTATCGAGGTCGCCAAGCGCATCGATGCGGAGATTATCTCCGCAGATTCGATCCAGGTGTATCGCGGTATGGACATTGGCTCCGCAAAGCCGAGGATGGAAGAACGTGCAGGGATTGCGCATCATATGCTCAGCGTCGTCGCGCCGGATGAGCCGAAGTTCAGCGTTGCGCGCTTTCGGGAGCTCGCGGACGAATGTATCGCGGAGATCGCTGCGCGCGGCAAGCGGCCGCTTGTTGTCGGCGGAACCGGGCTTTACATCAACGCGTTGACCTATCCGCTGGATTTCACGGGCGCGCCTGCCAACTCTGCAATCCGCGAAAAATATGCTGCGCTCGAACGGGAAAAGCCGGGCACAGCGCACGCGCGGTTGAAAACTGTGGATCCCACTTCGGCCGCTCGGCTGCATCCGAACGATAAAAAGCGTATCATCCGTGCGCTCGAGGTATACGAACTGACCGGAAAGCCGCTTTCCGAAAGCGGAGCTGGATTTTCAGCGCTCGACGAAGCGCAGCTTCCATATGCGCCGTACATCGCCGGGCTCAGGATGCCGCGTGAACTGCTTTACGCGCGCATTGAACGGCGCGTGGATGAGATGATGGAACAAGGGCTGTTTGAGGAAGTGAAGGCCCTCCGCGCGGCAGGATATGCGCCGGAGTTGCCCGCGATGCAGGGCTTGGGCTACAAACAGCTCATTCGCTGCCTGGACGGCGCGTGCGCATTGCCGGAAGCAATCGAGGAGATCAAACGGGAGACGCGCCGCTACGCAAAGCGTCAGATCACCTGGTTCAAGCGCGATACACGCATCCACTGGTATGACGTTACCGCATATGCGGACGTACAAGCCCTTGCGGATGCGATTACAGCACAATTTTTAGAAGAGGGCGGTGGGCAATTTGGCAAGTGAGGCGACCCGGCAGGCGAATTTGCAGGACACGTTCCTGAACCATATCCGCAAGGAAAAAATTCCAATTACGGTGCACGTGATCAACGGCTACCAGCTCAACCACCTAACGATCGTGAGCTTTGACAGCTATGCGATCCTTGTGGAATGCGGAGAGAAGCAGATGCTGCTTTACAAGCACGCCATCTCTACCATCACGCCGGAAAGGCCGGTGAATTTCACCGCAGCAGGCCAGAAGAAAGAAACGAAGGAAGAAGCAAAACAATGAACCAAAACCAGAACCCCTATGCGGCGCTCCGCATTTCAGAGCGCGCGCAGGAATTTGTGCACAAAACCGAGACGGAGCTTGCACCTGTTTTTGCACGCATTGAAGCAATCGAATACCAAAACGAAGCGAAGGTGCTCCATGCGCTGCAGCAGGAGAGGATCGCCCTGCACCATTTTGCGCCGACGACCGGCTACGGCTATGATGACATTGGGCGAGATGCGCTGGACCGCGTGTTTGCGCATGCGCTTGATGCGGAGGATGCGCTTGTCCGCCCACAGTTCACATCCGGCACGCATGCGATCTTTACCGCGCTTTCCGGCTTGCTGGAGCTGGGCGATACGATGCTTTCCGCCACTGGGCGGCCATACGACACCCTGGAAAAGGCTATCGGCATTTCCGGAGAGGAATACGGCTCCCTGCAGCGGATGGGAGTCCAATATGAGGAAGTGCCGCTGACTGCGGAAGGAAAGATCGATGTGGATTCGGTGGTTGCCGCGCTTTTGCGAACGGATGCTGCCGTGGTGTATTTTCAACGCTCGCGGGGATATGCCTGGCGCAATGCGCTTTTGCCGGAAACGGATCTCGCGCCTGCGTTTGCGGCTGTGCGCAAGACGAAGCCAAGCTGTACGATTGTCGTGGATAATTGCTATGGTGAGTTTACACGCCCTGCCGAACCGACGGCGTTCGGTGCGGATGTGGAGATCGGCTCTCTGATCAAAAACCCGGGCGGCGGCATTGCGCCGACGGGCGGCTACATCGCGGGAACGCACGCGTGCGTGGAGCGCATCGCGCAGCGCCTGACCGTGCCGGGCATGGGCCGGGAGGTCGGCTCCTATGCAGGAAGCTATGCACCGTTTTACCAGGGGCTGTTCCTCGCGCCGCATACGACCGCACAAAGTCTGAAGACTGCAGCGCTTTTTGCGCGCGCCTTTGAATCCTGCGGCATGGAGACACTCCCGCCAAGCGGCGCAGAGCGTTCGGACATCGTGCAATCGCTCCGGTTTGAAACTGCCGAAGCGCTTGTTGCCTTCTGCCGCAGCATCCAGGCGGCATCGCCGGTGGACAGCTTCGTCGTGCCGGAACCCTGGGATATGCCGGGCTATACCAGCCAGGTCATCATGGCAGCGGGTACGTTTGTGCAGGGATCCTCCATCGAGCTTTCTGCGGACGGGCCGATCAAAAAGCCCTACACGGCTTACGTGCAGGGCGGGTTAACCTATGCGCACGGAAGGATAGGCGCAATGCTGGCGCTCGACGCGCTTTGGAAGCTCAATACCGGCGAATAAGGCCGATCACCTTGCCATCAATGGCGACCTCCTGCGCATCGACCCAGATAGGCTCCATGCTCCGGTTCTCCGGCTGGAGCCTGATTTTATGATCCGGCTCGAAATAAAGCCGCTTGACTGTTGCGGTCTCGCCGCTGACACGCGCAACGACGATGTCCCCAGCAATGGCCTGTACGCCCTTATCCACGATGATCGTATCGCCATCGTGGATGCCGATTTCGATCATGCTGTCGCCGCGGACGCCCAGCGCAAAGACCTCTCCAGGCGCATGGCCGCGCAGGAATGTGCTTGAGACGTTGATGTAATCCTGGATGTTCTCCTCAGCAAGGATCGGCTGGCCGGCCGCAACATTGCCGACAAGCGGGATGCCCGGGCTTTGCGTGCGCGCGGCATTCTTTGGAAGCGTAATGGAGCGCTGCTTGGCAGGATTCAGGTTGATGAGCCCTTTTGCAGCAAGGTTTTGCAGGTGCATATGCACGGTAGAAGTAGACCTCAGCCCGACCGCCGCGCCGATTTCGCGCACGGTAGGGGGAATCTTTTTTCTTTCGATATGATCGCAAATGAATTCATAAATGGCTTTTTGTGTTTCTCCGCGCTTCTGCATTTTCGTTCTCCTTACGGCTCGATTGTGGTATAATCATAGACGAAGTATAGCATACTATCTTCAAAAAATCAAACTTTTGTTCTCGTATGCCGGAATGAGGTAGGAAGATATGGACAAGCGTATTTCAGAAAACGATTATTGCGACTTGGAGCCCGGAAAGATCTGTGATAATTGCTGCCGGTGCATCGACGAACCCGGGAAGGAATACAACACAGTTATCGCCGGGCTGGAACTGTTGGATGAAGATTATGTGCTCGACGATATAAACGTGCTCAATGAGCCGCTGGAGCGCCCAAACATCGACCCTGCGCTGCTTGCGGAATGGGAAGAAAAGCTCCGCAGGCTGGAGGAGGAAGAACGCGCCGCAGAGGCTGCGCAGGAACGACGGCGCAACGGCGGAGCGCTGTTTGCAATCGATCTAGATGAGGATGAATAGAAGCGAAGCTCAATCTTCGCGCAGCTTCACGACCTTTGCGGCAAGCCGCCGGCGGTCCTCAGAAGCTGCGGCATAGTGCTTGCGCGTCGTATTAACGTCCTTGTGCCCAAGCACGTCTGCCACGAGATAGATGTCCCCTGTTTCACGGTAGAGCGTCGTCCCATAGGTGCTGCGCAGCTTATGGGGCGATATTTTTTTGAGCGGTACAGCGATAGCGGCATATTTTTGCACCAAGTTCTCCACAGCGCGCACGGTAATGCGTTTGCGCTGCAGGGAAAGAAAAAGCGCGTCTTCGTGCCCTTCTTCGGCGATTACGCGCTCCCGTTCGAGCATGTAATCTAAAAGCGCAGCGCGCGCCTCATCCCCGAACACGAGAATATCCTGGTTGCCACCCTTGCGGATGATGGAAAACTCATTTGCGGAGAAATTGACATCGTCAAGGTTGATGCCGACAAGCTCGCTGATGCGGATGCCAGTACCGAGGAAAAGCGTCAGAATAGCAAGATCCCGCTTCTGCGTGCGCGCATGGTATTTCTTCTGTTTTTCCGTGAGGCCGTCCCCATTCTGTACCACGTCAAGGAGAACTGCGACCTCGTTTGGCTCAAGGCGGATGATGGCTTTTTCCCGGATGGTCGGCAGGTCTACCATGGAAGGCGGGTTGGTCCTAAGCTTTTCCTTTTTGCAGAAGTATTTATAAAAAGAGCGGATCGTGGAGAGCTTGCGCGCTTTTGCCCGATCCTGATTTACGACCTCCCGACTGTCCTCATCCACGTAATACGAAACATGCGCAAGGTACATTTCAATCTCCGTCGCACTGATGGTATCAAGCTCCACAAGCGTGAGGGAGCGGATCTCCCGCCCTGCGAACCGCGGCAGTTCTGATGTGATATAGCGAAAGAAATTCCGTAGATCGCCCGCATAAGCATAGCGCGTGCGCACGAGCGTCTCGTTTTCGATCCCGCGGAAGAATTCCGCGCAAAAGGGCGGCAGCTCGCCTATGCGCTGCCGCAGCATCGCCGTATATTCTTTATATTGCCCGCCTGCATAGTTTGTAGCCATGGATTTCACCTCTTTGTTACTTCATTAAAATTATACCACAAATACCACAAAACATGAAATTTGTATTGACGAAGCCGGTTGCGGCGCGTTACCATTCACAGTGATGGGAGCACTAACTATTAACAGAAATAGGAGGAGAACACCTTGGATTGGATCGATATGAGAAGCGACACCGTTACTAAGCCGACGATGGAGATGCGCGCGGCGATGGCAAGCGCGGAGGTGGGGGACGACGTCTATCAGGATGACCCGACCACGAACCGTCTGGAGGCGCGCGCGGCGGAAGTCCTCGGGTTCGAAGCCGCGCTGTTCATCACCTCTGGAACGATGGGGAACCAGCTTGCTCTGATGTGCAACACCCGGCGTGGCGACGAGGTGATTGCGGGGGCAGAGTGCCACATCGTCATGCATGAGGTAGGCGCTGCAGCGGTGCTTTCTGGCGCGAACATCCGCCAGATCCCCTATGAAAATGGCCTGCCCGTTCCGTCACGGATCGAGGCAGCCATTCGTCCGGACGATATTCACGAGCCGCGCACAGCGCTCATCTGCATGGAAAACGCGCTTGCGAATGGCCGCGTCGTTCCGGCCGAAACCATGAAAAAGATCTTTGAAACCGCACATGCACATGGCATTCCCGTGCATTTAGATGGCGCTCGCATCTTCAATGCAGCAGCTTCACTCGGCGTTGACGTTAAGGAGTTGACTCGCTATACGGATACATTAACCTGCTGCCTTTCCAAAGGCCTTTGCGCACCGGTCGGCGCGGTGTTCGCCGGTAGCCGGGAAATGGTTGACCGCGCAAGGCGTTACCGCAAGATGATCGGCGGCGGCATGCGGCAAAATGGAATCCTCGCTGCTGCCGGCCTGATCGCGCTTGAAAAAATGCCACAGCGCTTGCACGTGGATCATGAGAACGCCAGCTATCTTGCAAGCCTTTTGCAGGAGATCCCCGGTGTTGCGCTTGATCCTGCGGCGGTGGAAATCAATATGGTTTTCTGCACGATTGACCGGGAGATTCCCTTCTTGGAAGCGCTGCCGGAACGCATGCGGGAGCATGGCGTGCTGATGGGAGGGTATGAAGGCGGGGAGTTCCGCTTTGTGACGAACCATGGCGTATCGCGCAAAGATGTGGAGCATGTTGCGGCGGCGCTTCGGGCGGTGCTGGCGGAATAAAGTGATAGATATGATGTACAGAAGCGTGGTGTATTATGGCACCACGCTTCAGGCTGTCGATAATCAGCCGGTTATAGGCTCGTCAGCAGCTCCATCAACTCCGAAAAGGAACCGCTGCGCCGTTCCACAGCCGTGTGGTGATAAAACGCGCAGGCGTTTTCGCCATCCGCGTATTCTTGCCCCGTTTCGGACCAAAGTACGATGCGTTTATTGTTCCGGCTTGCGAGTGCAAGGCCAAGTTCAACATGCGTTTCATAGCTGCCGGGCAGAAGCAGCAGGACAAAATCCGCATCGGTTACGGAAAAGACCTTTTTATATGCCGTTTCGAACAACTCATCATAGCTGGTGCCAGCTGCGGCAGGTGTCGTAATGATATGGCCGTTGCGGGCCAGCGCTGCGTTGATCTCATCAACCCGCTGGGCATTGGCAGAACCGCCTGCAATGTAAAAGCGCATAATGCGTACCTCCCTGAGTAAAGCCGCAATGAAATTTGCGGCTTTTTGACAATATAACACTATTATTATAGCAAACTTTTGCGGATCGGGAAAGCGGCAGATTTCTCCCGAAGTGACCAAGCAAAAATCCATGAGTGAAAAGGAAACTTCTTTTGTCGGGTTCCGTGGACCTCAATGCCTGCATCGGGAGCTAGAATACAGCTAAACCTTAACTGGTTGGATTTTTTCCGGCCAATTTACTTTTTTGGGGTTGACAAAGGAAGTAGGATGTATATAATGATACATGAATAACTGAACAAGTGAAGATATGAACGAATATAAAAATAAAAAAGGAGGGTTTCAGATGTCAAGCGATACTAAGGCCAAAGCAGGCGTGGAAACAACAGCCGAGCTCCCTGCCGTACAGGAGGATGTTGTAAATCGTATGTCGAAATGCCAGCCTGCGGATGAATACCTTTATGAGCTTGCGGAACTATTTAAGGTGTTTGGCGATTCTACGCGAATCAAGATCCTGTATGCGCTGTTTGAGAGCGACCTTTGCGTAGGGGATCTGGCACAGCTTGTCAACATCAGCCAATCCGCAGTCAGCCATCAGCTGAAAATCCTGAAGGACGCAAAACTCGTCAAGTTTCGGCGGGAAGGAAAGAACATTTTTTATATGTTGGATGATGATCACGTGCGTACCATGCTCAGCATGGGCATGGAGCATGTAGAAGAATAAAAGGCCGGCATCGAGCCGCAGAACCTGAATTCATAAATGAAAGGGGCATATAAAATGAAGAAAACCTATGGCGTGGAAGTGGATTGTGCGAACTGCGCGGCAAAGATGGAGGACGCGGTAAAGGCGACGCCAGGTGTGAAAGACGCTTGCCTGAGCTTTATGACGCTGAAGCTGAAGGTAGAGTTCGAGGAAGGCGCAAACGTGGATTCCGTGATGCAGGAAGCGTTGAAGAACTGCAAAAAGGTGGAAAACGATTGCGAAATCTTCCTGTAAGCTGTATCGTTTTTGCGTTTATACGTTTGTTTTTCTTTATAGGTAGGAGGCGGTTTTAATGACGGCGAAACAAAAGCATGTGCTGTATCGGATCATCGCCGCTACGGCGCTCATCGTCACGGTTTCGATCCTCTGCGCTTCGTTTGAGATGGATCTGTATCTTCAGGCAGCGCTTTACCTTATCCCATATTTCGTGATTGGCTACGATATCCTGAAAAAAGCGGGAAAAGGCATCCTGAACCGGCAGGTGTTCGATGAAAACTTCCTGATGGCGGTGGCGACAGTCGGCGCAATGCTGCTTGGCGATTTCAAAGAGGGCGTTGCAGTCATGCTGTTTTACCAGATTGGGGAGCTGTTCCAAAGCGTTGCTGTTGGAAAAAGCCGCAGGAATATCGCTGCACTCATGGACATTCGGCCCGATTATGCCAATATTGTCATAAATGGCAAAATTGAAAAAGTGGACCCAGATGATGTGGAAATCGGCACGGAGATCGTCGTGAATCCAGGAGAAAAGATCCCGATAGATGGCGTGATCACAGAAGGCAACACGACGCTCAACACGAGCGCGTTGACCGGCGAGAGCGTCCCCAGAGATGCGGAAGCCGGGGACGAGGTCATCAGCGGCTGCATCAACATGTCCGGCGCGATCCGGGTGCGAACGACGAAGGAATTCGGGGATTCTACCGTTTCGAAGATCCTTGATCTGGTCGAGAATTCCAGCATGAAGAAATCGCATTCGGAGAACTTCATCACAAGGTTTGCGAAGTATTATACGCCTTCTGTATGCTATGGAGCGTTGGCGCTTGCGATATTCCCGCCGCTTATAAGGCTTTTGATGGGGAGCGCTCCAAATTGGAGCGGATGGATCAATCAGGCGCTCACTTTCCTCGTGATCAGCTGCCCCTGCGCGCTCGTGATCTCCATTCCGCTGGGCTTTTTTGCAGGGATCGGCTGCGCATCGCAAAACGGCGTTCTAGTAAAAGGTTCAAACTATCTTGAAGCCCTTGCGGATGCGAAATACATGGTATTCGACAAAACGGGAACGCTTACCAAAGGCGTATTCGAGGTGACTGGGCTCTACCCAGAAAACGATTTTTCTAAAGACACGCTGCTCTTTTACGCTGCCTATGCGGAAAGTGCATCCAACCACCCGATCAGCCTGAGCTTAAAGTACGCCTATGGCGCGGAACTGGAGCTTGGCCGGGTGGATGGGCTCGAAGAGATCGCCGGGCATGGCGTTTCGGCAGCCGTAGATGGGCACAAGGTGTATGCCGGGAATCAAAAGCTTATGCATAGAGCTGGCATAGAGACGCTGGAGGCGCATAACGAAGGGACAGCGGTTTACGTATGTGTGGATGGAAAATACGCGGGCTGCATCACGATTTCGGACGTTGTGAAGCCATCCTCCCGGGAAGCGCTCACAGCCCTGAAAAGGCTCGGTATAAAACGAACTGTAATGCTGACCGGGGATACCAAGAACACCGCAGAAAAGGTCGCACGTGAGATCGGCGTAGATATGGTACGCAGCGAACTCCTGCCTGCGGACAAGGTGAATGAGGTAGAAGCGCTGCTCGTAGCGAAAGGGCCAAAGGAGAAACTCGCGTTTGTCGGGGACGGCATCAACGATGCACCTGTGCTTTCCCGTGCGGACATCGGCATTGCAATGGGAGCGCTCGGCTCGGATGCGGCGATTGAGGCAGCAGACATTGTGCTGATGGACGACGATCCGCGCAAGATCGCGCTTGCGATGAAGATCTCTGCCAAGACGCTGCGGATCGTCCGGCAAAACATCGCTTTCGCGCTGGCGGTCAAGCTGATTTACCTGGTTCTTGGCGCGATCGGAAGCGTAAGCATGTGGGAGGCGATCTTCGCCGACGTAGGCGTTATGGTGATCGCCGTGCTCAATGCGATGCGCGCGCTGCGGATCAAAATCTGAACAGCGCCACCAATCATAGCCACCAATCATAAAAAATGGTGAAGGCCTCCGGGAGCTTGCCGCACTGCTGCTCCGGGGGCCTTTATGTTACGGTTAGGGGAAAGGGAGGGGAGGAGGGCGCAGAAATTCCCGGTTAAATCAAGTACGGGGCAGGGGCAGGGAAGTCCTCCCCGGAGAGCGCACGGCTGCCGTTCGGCAGTACCGCCTCCCGCGCTTTTGCGGGTGGTGAGTAAGTGCGCCTTTAGGCGGGGTATTATGAAATATTGTTATTGCCAGCACCATGTGCTATAATTTGAGATAGTTCGATAAATCGGGAAAATTGGGAGCTGTGGGGAATATTATGTTAGAAAAAAAGGCGCTGTTCTCTGAGAACAGGCTTACAAATTATGATAAACATATCATCTATTGTTTTAGCGGCACGGGAAATAGTTTAAGAACCGCCATGAAGATTGCAGAAGAGATTGGAGGGGCAGAAATTATTTCTGTTCGGTGTGCTCCAGAAAGTGTCTCCGCCGAGAACGCTGCTGTAATTGGTTTTATATGTCCTGTTTATGAATGGGATATGCCAGGCGCTATGAAAGACTTTGTGAAGATGCTTAAAATCAATTCTAATGCCTATGTTTTTATGGTTGCTACATATATTGCGATACATGGGAAATGTTTTGAAACAATGGAGAACTTGTTGTCCGAGAAAGGTGTACATCTCCATTATGGGTGTGCTCTGCGTTGTGTTGCAAGTCAATGTACAGCATATTCGCCCTTTCCGCCAGAAAAAATTATGCTTCCCCGTATGGAAAAAGGAATTAAAAAAATCAGCAAGGACATTTCCGCAAGAAAAAACAAAGCGTATCCACATATGTCTACCATTACAAGAAGATTATATCCTAAGCTTATGACGCAATATATGGAAGTGGAACACGAATACGACAAAGGTTTTTATACAGATGATAGATGTATAGGATGTGCAACTTGTGCTAAGGTATGCCCCACACAAAACATTGTCATAGAAGGCAACCGCCCTGTTTGGAATCATCGTTGTCATGGCTGCATGGCTTGTGTGGCTTATTGTCCAACAAAAGCCATTCAATTCAAAACGCCGCAAGCCTATGAGCAACTTGGAACAATGATCTCCAAAAGGCTTTGTTTGCCAGAAAAGCGTAAACGTTATCACAATCCATTTATCCGAGCAACAGATTTAATGCAGGATAGACTATATATTAAAACGAAAACGAATAAGTAACTTCCGGTTTGTCTGTAAGCAGCCAGAACGCCCGAAAGATCAGGCGCACCTGCGATACATTGCTGTTTTTGTCCACCTGATTCATTCAGAAAGGAAAAGAGCGAGCCATCAAGACTCACTCTTTGGTGCGGGAAACAGGACTTGAACCTGCATGAAGTCGCCCTCACACGGACCTGAACCGTGCGCGTCTGCCAATTCCGCCATTCCCGCGAAGATTGGTGGATGGGGATGGATTCGAACCATCGAAGTCTGTGACGGCAGATTTACAGTCTGCTCCCTTTGGCCGCTCGGGAACCCCACCGGACTTGATGGTGCCGACTACCGGAATCGAACTGGTGACCTACTGATTACAAGTCAGTTGCTCTACCTACTGAGCTAAGTCGGCATCAAGTAGCGCGCATTCTATGGAGACATGCGAGTTCATGCAACTAAAAAATTGCATAATTTGTTTTATTGGTCACATTTTATGCGACACGATGAAGAAACAGCCGAACGGAGGGCAGATTAGCACACTTTTTCAACATCATTGTGCTCAACAATGCGCTCCTGCTAAACCATAATTCTTTTTATCAGATGGAATATCTGTCACATTGCTTTTCAACGATAGCTTCCTGGCAGAGATTTTTTCTTATTATTCCTCCCCATCTGGTGTTACCCTCCTGCCCATTAACCCATTCAACAGAACTGTGACGCGCCATGGCAAATATCGCTTTGCCGATAGAGCTATGACCGCCAGAAACATGCTTATGAGTATAAAAGAGCAAACGTTAATGACGCCTTACCTACAGTTTGACCGCAACCAGTGGGCAGCTCTGCGTGATTCCGTACCTATGACGCTGTCTCTTATACACATCTCCGAGCC